>Ga0209611_10004260_pt1 | contig 24550 bp, 19 predicted proteins | sample S1TSphgellanicum_3_FD_187693 | JGI IMG/M metagenome (GOLD analysis project Ga0209611, IMG submission 187693) | Host-associated microbial communities from peat moss isolated from Minnesota, USA - S1T2_Fc - Sphagnum magellanicum MG (SPAdes) (version 2) | ecosystem: Host-associated > Plants > Peat...
CCCCCCCCAAATAGTTGCAAATTTTGTGATAGGTGCTCTCCTTCATGTGATTCCCTGGTTGCCTCCATGCAGCACTTCCCCTCCCTGTCATTGCATGCAAAAATATAATCTTCAAACAATCCTCTAAAAGAAACCAAAATCCTTCAAAATATTATAACTCTATAACTAATATCAAGTTTCAACACAAGCTAAAATATCATCTTTCAAAAATCCTCCTATAAAAATAGATCTATTAGAGTTTTCCTTAAAGTCATCCTGTCTTCACCCTGTCTTTGAGCCTCTTTTCACCCCCTATCCCCTCTTTGAGTGAGGTCCGCAAAGTAAGGAAGTTTTAGTAAATCTGGGTATGAAATGCTGAAACTCAGCATTTATAATGCACAAGGTTCGAGGCAATTATAGTAGTTGTACATGTAGGAGCAGTGAAAATATAGGTAGCAGCAGCAGTGGAGGCGCTCAGGAAAAAGGAAAGACGGGGTCAAAACCGGATGAAGAAACTCAGTTTGGCACAAAAAGTGGTGCATTTCTGAGATTGACCCCCGCTTGAAGGCTAATGTACTTTATTGCATGCTCTTTTTGAATCTCATCCAGTTTTGGACCAAACTCAGGGTACTGGTGCCGTCTTTTCCTGACATTACAGAAAACTCTGTCACCTAGGGGCCAAAAATCCCCTAAGCTAGTGTAACTCCATGAAACACAATATCCTTGCGTTGGTAGGCAACGTCAACAAACCAAAGAGAAAACACCATTCAAAACCCTAGTCCAGTCACCAAAGTGCAGTGGATTGGGGTTGCAGTATAGTAGGCACACAAACAATAGAGCCACAGACAGACAGATAAGCTAGAAGGAAAAAATAAAATAAAATAATAATAAAAAAACGCTTGATGTCAGATGACACATGACAGATATCCCATACGAGACAGATGGATGAAATGATGCTTCATGACGTCCTTTACTATATGTAATGCCAATCCAAACTTCAAACACTACTTACTAAAACGTAAAAAGGGCGGCGTATCCAGATCAGCTGTACATTGGAAAGTCAGCACGAAACAACATAAATACATACATACACATACATACATACCCACCATTTCGTTAGCACTTGCTCATCTTGTGCATACATAAAGACATACACTAATACGTACATAAATCCATACATACCAGTTCGTTCATCCTTGCTCTTGTGCGTATATGAATACATACATACATAAATACATACATTCCAGGTCTTTCGCTCGTTCGCGCTTGCGTTTGTTGCGTGCATATACGCACACGGACATTCTTCCGGGATCAAGCAAGAAGCAATCCATTGTCTCATTGCTTCCGAAGCATCGCTCCCTCTCCTAATTTCCAGTCAGGTGTTTTTTATTTTTTGGGTTTTGTTTTGTTTTGTTTTGTGGCGTTTGTATTTTCATTCTTCCTTCCAGAATTGTTGAAGTGCATTCGTTGATCACGCCAAGAAATCATCGTCACGCACATCAAATCCAGCGCTCTACAAAGATCCAAACAGAGACAATAGACGAGAGAGGCGCAAGATCGCTCTACAGAATCAACAGACTAAAGAGCCAAGAGCCAAGAGACAAAAAGGGAATAGAGGGAGGAGAGTTGGATGGCGGTAGCACGGCAGCAAGATGTTGGTTATGACTATGTTTCGGATCAGGCTGCCGCATCACAGTGGCTGTCCAGCTTGACTCCTACGCCTCGGCCTCCTCCTCTCACTGTGGAGTCCATCAATCCTCAGGTATGTTTTCCTTCTTTTTTTGTTTTTTTTTGTCCTTCCCCACCCCACCCTTTTTTTTCGCTTTCTTTTCTTTCTTACTCTCTGCTCTGTTTGTTGTTTCAAGTTCGTCAACGACTCTGCTCTGTTGTTGTTTCAAGTTCGTCAATTCGTGGAGATCTGTGTGTGTGTGTGTTGTGCGTGGATCTTGTGAAATTGTAGAAGTGTTTTATTCGTGTCTGGTAAAAGAAACTCGATGCATTTTTAGAAAGTTGTTGTACACTCTATGGTTTTCTTGAAGCACACTGTCCCCTCTCGCGGTTCATAGTTCGATGCTCTATTTTTGGTTCAAATGCTGCAAGTGCGTTATCGTGCTCTCCGAGAGAGTCACATATACAAACAGAGAGACACAGAGAGAGAGAGAGAGAGAGAGAGACACACACACACACACCCACATAGACAGAGAAACAGACTTCTTGTTAGTTTGAAAACCTGGCGCATAAGCAGTCGAGCTTAACTTGTTGCTCCGTGTGGCCGCATTGTTTCCTTCGATCTGTGCCAATCATGAGGTGCGAGGTCAATTCCCTTTCTGATGATCATAAGGAGTGCCAGAACTACGACTTCATTGCATTATTTGTCACACACACATACACAGAGACGCAGAGGGACACACAGAGAGACAGATAAATGCCTTCTTGCGAGTTTGAAAGCCTGGCGACATAAGCAGCCGAGCTTAACCATGTGTGGCTGCATTCTTTCCGGTCGGTCTGTAGGATCATGATCTGCAAGCTCAATTCCCTTTCTGGTGACCATAGAAGAGTGCCGGGAATGGTCTTGGATGGGCCTTTTATTGCATGAAAACTAGGGGCGAGGAGCTAGCTCAGGATGCATGAAAACCTTGGGAGTGGTTGTGATAAGAACAATCTACTGTTCTTGAGAGTGAGGGAGAGAGAGAGTCTACTTCCCATCTTGTTTTGCTTGGGTAAATCATAGTAGTTTTTCCACACAGTAGACAGAGTTTCTGACTTCTGTAGTGTTTTTCACATTAGTGCCACAATATTTACTTGTTTTGAATGTAGAGCTAGATACAGCAATTGATAAATCTTCTTCCACAATTGCAACTCCAAAACAGATCCTTTATCCTTCTCCAGGTTGAAATCAGAGCTGTGGGTGCTCCAGCATCCCTGTTACCATTTCTTCCAAAACGTTTTGTGGGACTGACTTGACAGGTGATCAAGTGTGAATATGCAGTTCGAGGTGCAATTGCAATTCGTGCTCAGGTTCATCTTCTTCTCCTCTGTAGTAGAAACTAGTAAATTTTCCTTTTGCTATGTTCAGCATGAGAGCTACCTAGCTTACATCTGGGCAGTTTACACCTGATGGGTGCCTGTTGTTGGGTTCTTGTCATTCTCAGATTTCCATACCCATGCCTGAAATTGAATCAAGGAGGATGATGAATGCCACCCTATAAGAGCTCACTGAAAATTTGCACGGGCTAGTTGCTGTTAGTTTGACACATTTCTTCATATTGAACCAATAGGCCCTTGTAAAAATGTCATGACAATCCTGAAACATTTATAGAATAATGTTGTGGGTCTTATGCAGGCTCTTCAACAGCAGTTGATTGCAGATCCAGGGTCCCTTCCGTTTGATGAGGTTAGTTGCTCTCTATATTATGACTGAGCTATCATTCTAGTGTTGGCTGTCATGCAATCATGTGGAATATATCATTATTGTAGGTTTGCATGTTGAAGGTTGTGGCCCCTTGGCATGTGGTACAAAAATTAGTCTGAGAAAACATTGTGGCTATTTCCTGAGAGTCATGGTCTGATGTCCCTATCTGTAACTGTGAACACACTTTTCCAGTCTTCTGGAGGATCTTGCTTAGGTGTTTTGTGAATCACAGTGGGCTATTGGGCATCTTAATGAACTAGTGAGGAAAAGGCAGAACGGCAGAAAGGGGTAGAACAGAGGTGGGAGAAGACCAAAGAGAACTATCCTGTTAGTCATGGATTTTGAGCAACAGTCTGACTTTGAACTTGCAGGTTGTGCAATGCAATATTGGAAACCCTCAAGGTCTGAATCAACAACCAATCACATATTTTCGTGAGGTAAAATGTCCATCTCTTTGGTTTTGTGTCCTCTTTCATTGTCCAGCATATAAGAATTGATCATGAATACATGCAGTGTAAAAGGACTTAGAACTCCATTAGTCCATCCTTTAAAATTAACTCTCACCAAGTTGCCTGAATAAGAGCATTGTTGACTACCAGGGTTTGAATGTTTGAATGTTCAAGCCCTTCCAAAGTTGCTGTGAGCCCTACCACAGATATGCAATTGGGTTGATGCCCTTGCATGATAGGACATTTAGAGACAACCATGTGCTATTTGATCACTAAACAGGTGTATCAGTAATAGGTAATCTGGCAATCTGGAACCCACCTGGGGACTGATGTTGTTATTACTCAATGCTCTACAATCCTGATGTATACATGTCTTCCCCTGAAGAAGAATGCCATATCTGATGAGAGCCCATATTAACTTTGCATATGTTGAGTTGACACTCACAGTTTGATGCCGCTGTGCAGGTTGTTTCACTTTGTGATCATCCTGCTCTTCTGGGCAAGCCACAAGTACATGAGCTATTCAGGTTCTTCCCTTTGTTCCTCAAACCCAACTCCTCGTGTAAATATTGCTTCCTTGGTTGGAGTAGGGTACAAATGGGTTATGAGCGAGCTACTGTTCTTAAGGCTAACTCAGAGCTTTTTGCTCTAGCTGTTTTTTCCAGTACATGCCTCTTCATAGTGAAAGGCACTGGTGCTTGCAACCAATGTTTGCATGATATGTGGGTGTGTTTACTGAGAGTTGATGTTTTGCAACAGTGCGGATGCAATCAGAAGAGCTCATCGAATCATTGATTCTCTTACTGGACGATCCACTGGTGCTTACAGTGACAGTCAGGTAAATTTTTCAATTTACCAAGATATGCTTAGCTAAATTATTGAAAGTATTTGCCCTCTAGCTGTTGAGACATGCATGCTTGAGACTGCCTCCAAGAGTGAACACAGAGTAAGTGACAGTTTGTATTGGGCTCACTACACCCCACAGTAGTCTTTGTCCAGAAATCCGAAATTGTGAGGATCATTCCTGAGTTTCTATGTAATTGGCCAATAGGGACAGTTTGTACCACTTCCATATAGTGGTGACCAGGAGGATCATTACAGGAGATTTTGTACTTTGTTGAAGTATTATAAGCCCTGACCTGGTTTTTGGTTTTGTAGGGAGTCAAAGCATGTCGTGAGGATGTTGCAGCTGGTATCAGTGCTCGTGATGGCTTCCCTGCCAGTCCTGATGACATTTTTATGACTGATGGAGCCAGTCCAGGGGTAAACTTATCTGACTGATCCTTGTGAGGTGTGAGTGATGCTATCCTCTCCATTGGTATCTTGTTTTCCTCTAACACATAGATGCATAGTGATTTGGTGTCAAGGAGGAACTACATGGTTGTGGTCTTATCCACAGAATTGTTGGCAAGTGGGTTTGCCTCAAACAGAGTTATAACACTTCTCATGTTGTGTAGGTGCACATGGTATTGCAATTGCTTTTGAGGTCAGAGAAGGATGGAATTTTATGTCCCATTCCACAGTATCCCTTATATTCAGCCTCCATTGCACTACATGGGGGCACACTGGTATGTGCAACTAAATTCTGTCTGGAAATTAAGAGGCTAGAATTTGTCTGACACCCTTCTCCCTGGCATTGGAACTTCTCATGCTGAAAGAATAAACTTGTGAATATATGAAGTGAATGGTTGGTGCTGTCATGAGGTTTCTTTCAACATGGTTGAAATCAGTGCATATATGGCCTGTGATACCATCTTGTTTACACCTTCCATTTGGCTGAGGTTCACCTATCTCATCTTCAGACTTAAGTTCAAGGATCCTGATTATGATGTGAAAGGATGAATCAGGTGCCATATTACCTGGATGAGGAATCGCAATGGGGTCTTGAAATTACAGAGCTGAAGCAGCAGCTTCACACAGCACGCAGTGCAGGCATTAATGTGCGTGCTCTGGTTGTTATCAATCCTGGCAACCCTACAGGCCAGGTGCTAATGCTCTCCACTTTGTACTATATTTGTGAATGCAGTGGTCCTTTGTCAGTTTCCAAATGATACTAGGTCATAAGACATGGTGGGTGAAGAGGGGCTACCCATGTAACAACATTAAGCATACAATGTGGCAGCTCATATTGGGTTACACTGTTATTGTGCATTTGCTGGCAGCATATACCCTAAAACGTCCTGTGAGTTAAATTGTAATTTGGATTGCTTCTCTTATTAACTTGTTTGGATTTGGGCATAACCCAAAGTTCTAAGGTTTTTCTTGATAAACATAATCAAGCAGAGTATGCAGGTATTGATATGAGCTGTATGCCTCACATTCATTCCAATGTTTCTATCATTGCTAACTTGGGCATTATCAATTACTGAGTTCTACAGGTTCTTGAGACTATATTGTTCCATAATTTTCTTCATTTGTCAGATGATCAGTCTCATTGTCTTCCAAAAGATTAAAGGCTACCCTCTGAAGATGCTCTTAAAAGAGGAGAAAACCTTTGCTCAGAAAAGGGAGTTCCTAATGGAATTTCACATTCTGAGTTGTCCTAATGATTTTGGATAATATTGTAGTGAGCTTTTAAAATCCCGTTTGGTGTTTGTTCGTCTTCTCCCAGTCTCTGCTATTTTCTGTTTCTTCCTCATGTGCCCTCCTCTTTTTTTGTTTTTTTTGTGTTTTTTGCTTTTTCCCTGTCTTTTCCCTCCTTCGGTCTAGGGTGCTCAGCCAGTGTCACAGCTGAATCTTCCCATTGCTGACTTGTGACAGAAATTGTTTTTGACCTAATTCTGGGTACCTTCAATTGGGAGTGTGGAGATTTCTTGATACTTGTGCAGAGTTATTGAATGTTGTTTTGCATATTGGAGTTATATCTTCTGGATGTGATGGATGAAACTTAGATCTTGCATTTTCTAAGTTTCATGGGACTAAGTTTCTTTGTGAAATGCAGGTATTATCAGAGGAGAATCAGCGACATGTACTGCAGTTTGTTCGGGATGAAGGGCTTATACTGTTGGCTGATGAGGTTTGTTTGCTCCCATGAGAACTGGAGAGTTATGTTCTTTACCACTCACAACACAAGAGTTTCAATTATGGGAGCATTTTGTTCTCTGTCACAAAGACAACTGCATCTGTACATCAAAATCACAACATTGCCACTACATGCAAATTGGTTCACTTTTGACATTGATGTTTGGTATTCAAGCTGGTGATGTCAGGGACTGATGCTGAGGGTTCTACATTTGCAGGTCTATCAAGAGAACGTTTATGAGGCGGGGAAAAAGTTTCACTCTTTTAAAAAGGTGGCACGGGCCATGGGTATTGGAGAGAAGGAGCTTGCTCTTATCTCATACCACTCAATTTCCAAAGGTTATTAAGCTCTTTTCAACTTTTTTTGTCCTAAGTTCCACTAAAGAAAGTTGAGTAGTGCCTGACTTTGTGTGCTAGCTTTCTGCATTATGTGAATTGATTATTTAAATTGGGCTTGTGGGATGTGTGCTAATTTTTACCATTGGTGTTACTTGTGCTGAATTCAGGCTATTATGGGGAGTGTGGACGACGGGGAGGCTATATGGAAGTGACAGGGTTTAGCAAAGAAGTGCGGGAGCAGATACTTAAGCTTGCATCAGTAAATCTGTGCTCCAATGTGTCCGGACAAATTCTCATGAGCCTTGTCATGAAACCGCCTAAGGTAACAGTTGCCTCTCTCACACTTCAAACTCCTTATTTGAGGATTTCTTTATTAGGATGGGATGTCTTTGTACACAGATTCCAGCACACATTTGAAGCTCAAGTGTCTATACCAGTGCAGGTGACCAAGTCAAATGCCCCTCATCTCTGCATATGAGAAATTGCTCTGGTGCAGACTGAGGTTGTAGGCCCATGCATTTTCTGTTTTTGACAAGCAGCCATTTCACATGTGTTTTAGGTTATATTTGTTGTCATAGAGATGTTATGATCATCATCAGACTGCCTCATTGTTATTCTCTCATAGAAAGCTATATAGTGAAATATTACCTGAGCTCAATGTGTGCAGGCTGGTGAAGAATCATATGAAAATTTCATTAAAGAACGGGATGGAATTTTGTCCTCTCTTGCAAGGCGTGCAAAAGTAAGTTTTCTTCTTCTCTACACATCTTAGGCATGTATGTGATAACATCTGCCTTCAACCTTGAACTTCAGTCCCATAACCTGTTTTGCTTCTCAAAAGCAATAGATCATGGCCATGGAGATCACTAAAGAAAAGTTGAGGGCCATCGGATTGTCTGTATTCTCAGATCCTAACTGTTGTCTGTTCAGGCTGCTCAACACAAAAGACATATGAAACTTGACAATTTGTTAACTACATGGTCACTGGTGCATTCTAGCATAGTCACTTGGTTGAGTGTCTGGTGTTCAGGTTCTTACAGAAGGAATGAACAAGTTGGAAGGTGTGACTTGTAACAAAGCAGAAGGTGCTATGTATGTGTTCCCCCGCTTAAGGTTTCCTGAGAAAGTGTTGAAGGTGGCAGCAGTGGCAAAGGTGGCTCCTGACCTCTTTTACACTCAGAGGCTCCTTGAAGCTACTGGAATTGTCATGGTACCTGGTTCAGGCTTTCGGCAGGTATGCAGCTGCAACCTGCTTCTATTCAAAATGCTGGAGTCTAACAATAAGTTACAGGCACCAGGCTCATAACTTATAACTGAGTTTGAGAGTCCCATGAAAGACTCCTTTTGGAACACAATGTCTTCACGTATCCATCTTCAACAGGTAGTAGTTGATTAAGCTGCTTGTTTCTGAATGATCCTCAGGGAGATTTTCACTTCTTTGAAGTGAGGATTCTAGATGTGATGGTCAGAAATTGAAGCCATTCCTAATATCTGTTTATGTTGCTACATTTCTTTGGCAGGTACCTGGAACTTGGCATGTGCGATGCACTATACTCCCCTCAGAAGACAAACTTCCTGGTGTTATCTCTCGCCTGTCTACCTTCCACCGGAAGTTTATGGATGAGTTTCGAGATTGAGCATTCATGAGGTTTTAGGGGTTACAGACATCAAACAAGATGGAGAAAACTAGATAAGGTCAAGAATCATGCAGCAGAAAGCTTGGTTGTTTGATTCCAGTATTGTGAGTTATTGAGAGAAAGGCATCAATCAAAAGAAGCTCAGCTCAAGTGACTGTTCATGTCCGGTTGCCCTTCAATTTTCCATACTGATGCATCTCTTTCTTAAACTGGTATTGCTTATCAGGTAGGGTTTCCACACTCCTGAGGAATCACCTGAGAAAGCTTAGTTTTGCTTGTGGGTATTGGAGAAACTATGTTGGGAGAGGATGGGTATTGCTCAACATCTATTATAGTTTTGAGAAGATCGAAGTTGATCTTCTTGAAACCTTTTATGGATAAACCACTGCTTGGAGAAACTTTGATCATTTTGTCGGTTCTTCTGAATGTGTCTGTTGCTCTTTCTTCTTGTGAAACCCTTAAATAAGGTGAAATTGAGCTTGAACTTGTAAATATGCACATGATGCAGGGCTCTCCAACAAGGCGAGTTAAGAAATTTGGCAGGCTTTGGATTCATTGGTCACAATGCTTGGCCTGTGCGGTGGTACTTAAAACTGATTCTTTTTCACTTTCTGATTACTTTCAATTGAATGATCAGTTTTAAGTACCATTTATTTCAAGTAATGCATTTATCCAACTTTTAAACAACATGGTATCACTTCATTAAGTCTTCCAAAACCTACAAACATTTATTAACTTATCAAAATTGAGGTTTCAATATCTCGACAAATAATTAAAATGTAAATCAACCACATTGCCTTTCATAATCGCTAGATCAAATCCATATGCACAATTAATTTTGTGGACTTACATACAACTAAATAACAATTGTAAGGTTTGCTCATAGGTTTTAGGGTTTGGCATGCACATTACACCCATGAAGACATAAAACCCTTTAACTGAGCCACACACAATTTCACCCATGATTTGAATTTGTTGAAATTAGCAGGTGTTGGTTTTAGCAAATTGTTTTTTGTAGCAATATGAAATTCACAAGTAAAATAATCTTAACATGTTAATCTCATCAACACCCATGTTTAACTTAGTGCATAGTTCAAGCCAATTTTTTTTTCTTTGGGGTTGATCAAACTACCCTATTTTCAATTTACAAACTAAAGTTATTATAAAGTTGGGCTAATTTCAACGGGGTTTAAATTTTCATTGGAGGCGAAGTGGCCTAACTCCTCCACCAAATTATTTCCCATTATTCATTATCCCACTTCAAGTTAGTTCAATTGGGTCATGGGGTACATTGTATTAAAATAAACGTTTTTAGAAGTTCATTTATTTCACCCTAAAAAGTAGACGAGATGTGTGTGGAAGGAAAAGGGCAAAAAATGTGGCTATTCTTCTAACTTGGGCAAGAAGTATTTGAAGTGATCAAGAATAGAGCATTCTTGCTCTCTTGTTGCATTTTCACTACAAGCCAATTTCTAGTGGCTATGATCATGGGCATTCTCAAGTGTTTGTGGAAGGAGGGGTCCATCACACACTTTACCTCATCAAACTTGAACATTAAGCAACAAAAGGCTACAACATGTTGAAGGCCAAATGCAAACAGTTAGGGACAATTGAAAATGCGGGGACTTGGGAGCAATGAAAGCACGATGAAGATTGAACTCAACGAAGAAGACATGGACCTAAAAAGGAAGAGGAGTAAAAAAGAACAAGCAAAGATTGAGAAAGTAAGGAGTGAGAAGGAATTTTAATGAAAGTGAGTGAAAAGAGCTAGGGTTGAAGGAGCTACATAGACATTGTCCACCATCCAGCCATATGGATTGATGAGCCAAAGATGGCTTCCCTTGGAGTGCACCTTGCATGAGAAATGCATGTGATGGCTAATGGCTAAGTTGACCCATTGGTACACATAGGTAATGTGGAATCATGTAATCTCCCTCCTCTTTTCTAAGAAGGATATGCATGAAGATCCCTCCCAGTCTTTAAGAGTAGGTGTAATCTCCTTGCTCTTTTCTATAGGTAGGATATATGCTATACAAGGTGCCCTCCAAATACACTAATGAAATTTTCTTAAGTGCATGCTTTATGTTTGATCAAAGACTAGTAAACATCCCCAACCACATTGAAAATGCCAGAAGGTAGCATATTATGAAATTTAACTCCTGAGCTAATGTCCAAATGGTGTGCTGCCACATAAGTGAGATGCTCCTTATGATCCATTATGGAGTAGGTTCTGAACCCTCTTGTCTTTTGTCCGTAAAAAAGAGTGCAAAGTAAAACCTAAAATTGTTCTTGCCAAAGTGCTCATTTCAATAGTTCTAGGTGCTTCGTCTACCTCGGTAGAGAGGTAAAAAGACTAGAGTGGGCCCAAAAAAGGGGTATTGGAAGGGAAGGAAGCCAGAAAAGCTTTGCTGCCTTTGTCAGTACAACTCATTAAACCTTCCACTTCCTGGCAATGGAACAAATTTCCCCCTCTGGGATCCTTCACCTATAAAAGGACAATCCACAAAAGATATTCCAAGTGCTAAAATCATGTTCAGTTTGTGTGGAGATTTGGGTATCAGATTCTCCTGCTACAATGGCAATTGTGGGAGGATTCATTCATTAGGGTCAGCAATGATAATCCAGAATTTAAGTATTGGGTCTTGCAAACCATCACCCTCTTGCCCATCTTCACAGATTTTTAAGTATGGGACCTTGAAATTCATCACCCATGACTTCCTCTGAAAACATCTTGTATTTAATACTTAAAAGGTGTATCATCTACAAAGCTGAAGCTGTTTCTAGATAATTGTTCTTTATCAAGGCTTTGAGGCATCAAGGTATCAAATCTGGTGGACTGATGGACTAGCACATTTTGAGTAATAAAAATAATCATAATTCGGTTGAATACTACACTACCCATTTGGCACATTTTGAGTAATAAGATAGTCATAATTCTGTTGAATACTTCATACCCAACTTCTCTATTTTCTTGGTGTGCTATGCCAAACCCTCTAGTGGATGCCATTTTTAGAATTCCACAAATGTGAAGCAAATAATAATGCCATATCTTCCTCATAATAAAAACCATCCATCCTCAAATCAAGCACATCTAGGACATATTTGTTCAAATTCTGATCATTTTTCTTTTTTGGCTTAATCATGCCAATTCTCTATACTCCTATCCACATAGTTCCTAGCAGGAGCAAATAATCCCCATCACACAATTCTGACTCAAGAGTCAGTCACTTGCGGGTTGAAGAGAGCTGCTTCAACTTGTGAGTCAAAGATAGGGTTCACATATGTGCAAGCAAGTTATGAATATTTTGTAGTTGGGTGATTTGATATACAATTGGATCACATTGATATGCAAAATATATGTGACATGCATAACACAATCTTTGTGCGGATCTTTGGATAAACTATGATGCAGATGGGCAGGCACAAAACACACTTTCAAGCTAAACTCTGCAGAGAGCATATTAAGAATTGTTAGCAGTAAGTACAAATTGCAGATTTGAAAATCCATCATGATATAAATGTCAAAATTGCAGATCACTTTGCTTATTATTTTGCCCTTGTGTGTGATCTTCATTGTCAAATTACGTGCTCAGTAAAACAAAACAGGGGTTGACATACTAACAAAATCTTGATGCAGATCTCCCTGAGTACCCATGTGGATGGGTACTGTACTTCAAAAACCTTCCAGTATAATGTAAGAAGAATTGTGAGGAGTAGGTACTAAGTACAACTGAATCTGGATGACATTAAAAGATGTACTAGAATTTATCCTTAAAGTCAGCCTGTCTTTGGTCCCTAGTTTGACCCTGTAATCCCTATTTCATCCCCAATTTGAGTTGTAGCCACAGCAAAGTGACAGAAACTAATGTACCCATTGATGAAACAGGATATCAGTTCACAAAATTTGCCCTGTTTTGATTTCTGACAAAGTTTTGATTTTAGTGAAGAATATGAGTTGCAGTGGAGGCATAGTCAAAGCAAATTCAAAACTGGGGTTGAAACTGGTGTTGTTCAGTTCTTGATTTTGAAAGGAACCTTCTATTCCAGTTTTTTTACTTTCATTTTTAAATCATCGAACCTTGGGGGTGAGTTTGGGGATAGCTTTTTAGATTTACAAAAAACTCTAGTTCACGAGACTTCTAAAGAATTCAGAGCCCAATCCAAGTTAAGAACCTATTTGGTTCCATTTACATTGCATCCAACAAAATATTAATAACTTACATAAATGTGTACCCACATTCACAAAGGGTAAACAAAAATCTCAACAACCAATGAAATAAGATATAAACCCACTAATTTTTCACCCATTTGGAAGGGGATGTCTTGTATTTTTGAGAGAGGGGATGCACTTTTAAAAAGCCTTGGTGCTTATATTTTCAAACAACCCGAACCTCTTTTTACAAGTACCATTTACCATTTTCATATGAGAAAACCAGTTTGGCACAGTATTTTTCTTCATCTTCCTTTAAAGAATTGTTCCTTAAGATTTTTTTTAAAAGAAAAAATTGAAAATAATAATAATATTTTTATTAAATGCTCCCCTATGCTTTGCATGTCCACTTCCACTTGCATGATTCTTGAATGTTCCATGGGGCAACAAATGTGAACACAAGTTATTGGGGCGGAGATCACACAAGAATGGTGAACTGGATTATGGTTTGTCCTCTGACTTTAAGAGGGCTATCGAGAGATCTCCAGAAAGGAGATTGTGATTTTCATACTTCCCTAAGACCTTTTTGCACATTCCTTGTGTCTGGTTGGTTGAACATCATAACTTACCCTCTAGTGTCTGTCTGGTAACCAGTATGCTTTGCAACTGGTATGCTTGGCACTCCCATACAATGGGCCATGTCGAGAAACTGGTTCCAAACTGGTTCAATGGTGTTGGTTTTACAGAATAGTCTCAATGCTAACACACCTCGACTATTTGGGGCAATTAGCACCCTCTCATCAATTACTTAGTCCAAGTGGAACTGTGATTTTTCAACATTTGAAAATTCAATTACAAAGAAAGGTTAATGCCCAAGGAGTGGGGAATTACCTGGTGTATAAAGTGAGTATGTGAATTAATTAGTGAATTTTCACTTTTTTCCCCATGATACTGAGCACATATCCAAAGGGTACCCACCAGGTATCACCAAAAAAAAGTGAGAAACATTTTTTTGTAAAGCCCGACAAGATTTTACGCTTTGCAAAGCACCTTTAAATACACTAGGAAATTTGGCCCAGTGCTTCACATTTTCTTAAACATTGGTGATAGACTAACTTAATTTTGACTCTAAGAGAATCCTCAGCAGTTCTCAGTATGTGACCCTGCAAAAGTATTTTTTTTTCAGATACAAGTTTAGTTATTTAATTTTCTCCAACCCCGCCCCTAAAATTTGGACTGCAAATAGGTGGGAGGCTACTAATAGCAAACCACGTGGACCAACCATTATGATTGACCAATCAGAAACATGGAGTAGCGGTCAGTCAGATCACATTTATTACACTCTTTTCTAGCAGGTGTTAGGGTTTGAACCAGTTCAGCAAATAGTGGAAAGACGCTGGGTCAAAACCATTTTGCTCAGCCAAACCCTCATGTTTAAACTTTTCTTCATCTGAATTTGTTCTGCAGGGTCACAAAGTAGCGAGCACAACTAGGGATGCTCTAAAACCTAGTGTAACTTACCATTGATCATCTTCTTTGCATGTGGGTGGGGTGCATAAGAGAACCCCCCCTTGTCCAAGTCCAGGACGCAAACTATAATTGGGGAGGGGGCAAAGGTGGAAAAGTACTGGGAGGGCAGCCAAGAGGACCAACATGAACAAGGCTTTTCTCTCTCTCTCTCTCATTCATTCATTACTTTTGCATGTGAAGAGGAATCCTCTCTGACCAAAAAAATAAAACAAGCTCCTGATGATGACCAATGTTTACACTTATCTATGTCCCAAGTGAAAGTACCTCATATTGTCAGAGTTCTGCCATGCACCATGTGATCCACTGGCCTCTTTCAATCTAGTGAAAAAAGGACTCTGGATTGGCCTCTTTCAATCTAGTGAAAAAAGGACTTTGGATTGGCCTCTTTCAATCTAGTGAAAAAAGGACTATGGATTTTTTAACATAAAGTGTAAAAGTTTTAATAAGCAAACTACAAAATTTAACTAGGTATAAGGTTGGAAGGTTTCAGGTACTATGTGCAATTATAAACAATTAGAGCTTTTTTTTCTGAATAAATTATTTTTCTAATAACTAAACTAATTACTCAAAAAATATGTAAATCCAGCTTCAAATCCAGATTCATGGAAGCAGCTCAAAGAAGGCTCCAGAGTCCAGACTGAGCCATTATTCATCCATTAGCTGATGTAATCAGCATTGGCACTGTATCAGGTAATGGCCATTGGGACGATCTGGCCAAGCAACAGGTGTGGCCATAAGCCAGGTCCGACCAATGGCCATTGGAATGATCTGGCCAAGCAACAGGTGTGGCCATGAGCCAGGTCGGACCAATGGCCATTGGAATGATTGGGCCAAGCAACAGGTGTGGCCATGAGCCAGGTCCGACCAATGGCCATTAGAATGATCTGGCCAAGCAACAGGTGTGGCCATGAGCCAGGTCAGACCAATGGCCATTATCTGATGTTATTGGCACCCCTAATATATTAGGTAATGGCCATTGGGATGACCCGACCACTGAGCGAGCAACAAGTGGCCATGAGCCAGGTTTGAGCAATGGCCATTTTCTGATGTAATTGGCACTTGGAAGAGATTTGGCCACATCATTAGCAACTTTGTAGACTATTTGCTAGTCTCACAATGTTCTTTAGGCCGGTTGTATCCATTTCAAAGAGCATTTGGCTCTAAGAAGTTTAGGCCCGGTGAAGTAAGTGTGAAATCTCATTGCCCCATAAGGCCAGAGTGAACCAGATAACTTGAGTATCAAAAGGAAGATAAAAGGACACCTAAAAGTGTGGTGTGATCACTCTTTTTTTTTGGTTTTTTTGGCTGCAATATATAGCCAAAAAGAGAAATGAAAATTTTAAAGTTGCTAAAATCATGTGCTTTTTGAGATTTTCAATTGCCAGAATTAAACTAAAAGTTACAAAACATTGCCAGATTTTTCTATAAATGGTTCAAGTGGGTAGCTAAAAATACAGAAGGATTTTTTTATTAAAAAATCATATTTAGTTTACGGCCAAATTTGGCTAAATCTTCCTATGGAAGGTTACCGCTTTGGCCATATCACAAAATTGACCCAAAAAATCAAAAAAATGAATAAAATTGGGTGTGATTATCTATATTGGGTGGGCTTCCTCTCTCATGAAAGGATGTGTTTTGTTAATTACAGGTGGTAAAAATAGCCAGGGAGATTTATAGTTGTCCAAGGGAGATTTACTACTACTGCATGCACTGTGCAAGAAGGCATCATAAACAAAGCAAAAGTGCCAACTTCTGGCCCCCACAGATGTTAATGACATTTAACATTCCACACCCAAGGATCTTTAGATTGTCATAAAAGCTTGAAAGGATTTGATCACTTACCCTAAAAAAAATTCTGAATACCAATGTCCACAACCCTCTTAAGTTGTCATTCCATCATAATTTTTGTCATTATGTATGTATTGTTCCCAGCATTGTTCCTGAGGATCTCACAGGATCTTACAATCCCCCTGTCAACATGATCTTTACACAAGTGAGTACAATCCCAAAACAAATTGTAAACTAGTCAATATTTCTAGAGAAAGAAACACCACCCCCCACCACTTACAGTGCATACACATACACTATTAGAGCATCTCTAGCAGGGGGTTCTCAGTATGTGTGACCCTGCAAAAATATTTTTTCACAATCCAAGTTGGGATACACTTTTGGTTTGAAAAAAAAATTTTGTTACAAAAAAAATTTTGGATACAACTTTGCAGCAATAAAATTTTGGCTTGAAAAAGCTTGTGGATAAAACATTAGGATACAATTTTTTGGCTTTGACAAAACTATGGAATACAATTTTGGCATGGGAAAGGCTGGGGGATCCAAATTTGGCATGAAAAAAGTTTGAGAAACAATTTTGGGGTTTTTGGCCTTTGGGAAAAACCAACAAGGAGTTGGGAATAATCTGAAAACCCTAATTCCCAAGACCCAAGGGGAAAAAAAAACCCTAATTGGATTGAATTCCAAATTAGGGTTGAATTAGGAAGGACATACCTACACTTACATTTACGTACTCTCACGAGCGGGAATCCTAACAAGGATTTTGTGGGGCGGGTGGAAAATCTGTTTGCAGGATTGTGTCTGCATGTCCCCCCTCCCCTCCCATTCTCATCTCCATGAAATCTCAATCTGATTTTCTGGAATCAGATTTCTGCCACACTTCTCAGAACCATTTACCAACAACAAAATCTGCCACCCATTTGTTTGTTTGCTTGTTTGAGCTGCTGCACAGAAGTCACACACACACACACACACACACACATTCCAGGGATGGACTTTCATATGCAGAGATTTAGGAAATCCTAGAGAGTGTTTTTTTCTTCTAATTCCTGACATCTGAAGGTTCTATTAGGTACTGCCTTCCTTGTTTAGAAAAATTCTCCACGCACCTTCTTTACAAAGTTGCACCAGGTGGGTTGCAAATTCAAGCTGTTTCTGCGATTCTCTATATGAGAAAAAAAATAACCCACATGCGTTATTTTTTAGCAGACCCACTGACGGAAGAAATTTGCTGCTTGAGAAATGGGGGAGAGATGAAAAATTCTGAAACCTCATCAAGTTTCGTCTGAGATTTCTTTTCATCTGAGTAGTATCAAAGTATTAACCTTTGCACCTGGAAGTTGAGAGCTTCAGGCAGAGAACTTGGCTTGGTCTCATTCTCGTACTGGTGCACACACCATGAGAGAAAAGCAAAGAGAAGACAAAACCACACTGTTGGATGTACCTCAATTCAGAGCTCAAAATTCCATGCAATTGCAATTCATTGGGGAATGGCCATCACTTGTGCATGGGACATCTGAATTATCAACTAAAGGCAGTTGGTTTTTCAGCCCTTGCAAGGAGCACAGAAAGCATGCACAAGTAGCATGTTATCTTGATAGGGATTTCTCAGCAAAACCTGAAAACTCATGAATCCACTGATCTGATGCTTTTGTACAAATAAATTGGTGCAGAGGAGAAGACAATAATTTCTTGTGTGGAGAACTTTCACTACTGCTCAAGTATGCCTGAGCAAAACCAATGAGCTCTTGGTAAGGGCTTGGATCCAAAAGCTTGATTGAATTGTCAACTGAAAACCTCACACATTGTCCTTCTTGCAGTCACATGAAGGAATCTCCATTTTGGGGGCCCAGGATTCAATAATTTGAATGATTTGTAGATGTCTCACATCCTAGTTACAGAGAGTGCAATCATCTGATGCTGATGCAAAATTTTGCAGACAAAATTGGAGCAAACTCAATTACTGCTGCCTGTGGAGAATGGAGATGGCAAAATGGATTGCTTTGTTACAAATCTGAGGGAGAGAGAGAGGGGGAGAGGACTAAAAGACTGGCCATCCTTACAACATGGCTTTGTAGACAGCAAATGAATGCTTGGCAAAATGTTGCAATGACAGTGGGAAGTTATAGATGTCAAAAGATGCTCACTCCTACCACATCATACTTAGGAGAATATGAATCATTAAATTTATGCAGACACACATTCAGAGCACTGTAGGAAATATTCAGGATCACATAATCCAATACAGACCCAGAGAGGTTAAATATTCAAACTGCGGAGATTTGATACAAGTAGAAACAGCAATCGTAAGGGTACTTATACAGCAAGCATACAATTTCTGACCACATAAGTCCAGCTCCTTCATTTCCCTTGTTACAAATTCATACTTCTTCTGGAGCCACAAGTGCAACTACTTGCAATAGCAGGACAGAAATGTTTGGAGAAATTTCACATGGGTTACAAGATGTAACACTTGTGGGGTGCTGCTGGATGCACAGATGGGTCAGTAGAGGTCAGCGTGAATAGTAGTGAAACGACATCTTACAGTCGTTATAGAGCCCTCCCTAAACCCGTATACCCATTGTACAAAGAGGATTCTGCAAATGAAAGAGAAACACAACTCCTTAGAGAAGTTTGTGCTTGACCCATTACAACTTTATCATACCCCCGTGCAATTTTTTGATCGAAGAAGGTACCCTAAACCCTAAACCTTCATAAGTTCTTTCATAGTCATGATTCAAAAGTCGAGCTCGATGGAATTGAAGTAGTGACTGAATCTTGGGTTATCGAGAATTCAGATCCAACACCATATCAGTGAGAAGGGAAAAGAGGAGATCCCAACAATAAGAAAAAAACACAGGAGATTTTCTATGTCTTCTTGACAAAGATGAAGACAAAAGACAAAGGGTAGTCACGAAGCTTACAGAATAGACGAACCCATTGAACACACCCTCTTGAACATCCATCTGTGAATTTCAAAGCTCGGAAATCTCTTGAACTCGTTAGGAAAAAACAAAAATTGGGTTGCAAAATTACCAAATTCTGGTCGCGATATCAAGACCCAAATCACCAACGATACTTCCACAACTGTCTCGATCGCCAATGCACCACCACGTTCATTCATTGTCGAAACCCTAACCCTATTCTTCCATGGTTGTAGATGTTCTCTAGGTTGTTCCCCATCTTCCATGGTTCTAAATGTTCTTTAGGTTGTTCCCCATCTTCGTTTGGTCCCCAATTTTTGATGATTTGGGATGTTATTTTGGTTTGCCAAACTTGGGACTATTGTTCCTTGTATCATCAAACTAACATAAGGTTGGAATATTAATATATTTTCATTTGCTCCTTGAATCTTGCAATATCAAAACAAAATTTTATAGTTATGCAAGTTTTTGATGTCACTTTCATTAATTTTATAACATGAAATTTAATTTTTGTCTATCAAAAATATTCAAAACTGTTGTGTATTGATTTCACATGAAACCATATCAATCTTAAACATAAGATTTAACTTTTTATTCAATTGAATTCTAATATGTGTTGGTGTTCCTTGAGAGGACAAAAACATTGAAAATTGAAAGATCATGATATGAAAAGTTTTTGGCATGGAATTGTTGATGGAATTGTCATCTAAAATGACAACTAATAATTATGGAACCTAAAGTTACACCCTCTAAATCAATTCCAATGTACCATCATTACTAAACCATTAACTTAGTTGAGGTTCATGCACAATTAAGTTATCATAGGAATTCAACTAATAGTGCATTGGTGGATGTTGGGTCACTATGGAGGTTGCCAACATCTTCAAGGTTGTCAGTTTTGTTAACCCTACTTTCATTGGTTTTATGTGTTCTTTAATTTATCATCTTTGTTATGGTAACTAGCCTTTTCAAGCTTGCCAATTTTTGGTTAGTCTCAATCTTTTCATGGTCATAGATGGTTTTAATTTGGGGTTTAATTTGGGGTTGTTAACATCTTTAAGTTTGTCAATTTTGTTGGCATCAATCTTTTTTTAGTTTTAAGTGCTTTTTAATTTATCATATTCTTTTGGGTTGCTAACATTCCCAAAGTTGCAAACTTCACTAGCCCAATCTTGCCTTGGTTCTAAATACTTTTTCATTTACCATTTGCCTTTGAATCGTTGACAATCTAAACGGTTGTGCATTTCATTAGTTCAATCTTTCCTTGGTTTCAACTAGTTTTTAAACTTACGAGGTGTTTTCGTGAACATTCTCAAGGTTGTGACCTTTCATGAACCTTAACCTTTCCTTGATTTTAATCTCCTACCATCTTCCTTTCAATCATCAACATTCTTAAGGTCATAACTTCATTAGTTTTTAAAAAAAATCAATTTTAGTCTCTAGACATCTTTATCATATTCCTTTGAGTTTTCAACATCCTATTAGGGTCGTCAAGTTCATTACCCATAATCTTTCCCTAGTTCAAAATGTTTTTGATTTTTCCATCTTCTTTTGGCTTGCTAACATCCTCTCAAAGTCATCAAACTTCATTAACTTCAATCTTTCCTTGGTTTAAAATGTTCTAAAATTATCATCTTCCTTTGGGTTACTAACATCTTCAAAATTGTAAAAAAATTAAACCCCAATCTGTTTTTGGTTCTAAATGTTTTTTAATTTGACATTTGCTTTTGGGTTGCCACCATTTTCTTGAGGTCACAAATTTCATTACCCCTAATCTTTCTTTATCCATCCTTCTTATGTCCATATCTCTCTCTCTCTCTTTATAATTCTTTGTTTAGATTTCATTCATGACTCACATCACATGTTCACTTAAGAGCATCTCCACAAACACATTGCACAACATGTTTTGGATGAAAATTAGTAAAAAATTGGTTAACATGTTCAATAAAATGGTTGTAACTCAACATTTTTTATCAATATGTTGAGGTTGGCAAAAGTCATAACACAATTTAACACATATTCTTGATTGGTTTGAGTTGTTTGCTATTGGTAGGTTTTGATTTTTTACTATCATAGGTTCAAAAGTTTATGGATAGAATTAGTAAATAAATAATCTTGGGTGGGAGAAATCTTGTTGCAAAGTCAAATGTTGAATATGGGTTGATTTACATTACCATTATTGAATCTCTTTAAACTTTCTCATTTTCACATCTTTTTTAATTAATTTGTTCAAATTTCATTCATGGATTATATCCTCTTGAATGAACTTCACCTTTGAATTTGAATTGACGAACTAAAATAAATAGAATATTTTCAGTTAATAATGTACGATAATTATGATAAAATTATGTCGTAGATTGAAATATGTCACAAGATGTCATCCATGCCAAGTTGGTTAGGGAAATGGAAAATGTTAGTCAATATGGGATTGATGTGATCAAAATAAATGTTGCAACTAAGTTGAAATGTAAATCAAATGTTTATATAAATTGTGTGCCAAGTATGAATTGTTGTGATTTTTAAAAAATTGCTTGTGTATGAGATGCAACCTTTATGAAAAGATGGTCATCTTGCCTCCCAAAGGTTTTTCAATGTTCAATCTTATTATACAAACATGTGAATTCAAAAGTGTCACATCACGTGTGTGGAAAGAAAAAAACACAAAACCATCTAAATAAATGAGAAATAACAATGAAAAGTTTGGCATGCTAATGAACATGATGAAGTTTGAGATATATGCACATAAACTTTTTAGGTATCATAATTAAAAAGTTGCATTTCCAAATTCTTCCATTGTGAATTGAATTGAGTTGTGACATATTATTTGTTGCACCTTTTGAATATGTATAATTGTTTTTTTTTTCTTTGCTTTATCATGTTAAATCTATCTCCCAAATTGTAGGGCCCATGGCTATATTCACTAAATGTTTAAACTTGCAATGCAAAAGTTATTGAATATTTAGTATTTTCATCATGAATTATTTACTAAAAATCAACACAACAAGAGAAGAGAAAGTGGCTTTTATCACATAAGAAGTCATGGTTCATGACACTTGTGTGTGTTAAACTATGTGATTTCATCCATTAAAATGTAAAATATGGAATGTTTATTTTGACATATAATACACCAAAATTGCAATTTGACACTAGATAATGGCACATATGTACATACTTTTGATGATAGAACTCAATAGTGAAAATTTTATTTTAATTTAAAATTAAATTCCAATGACTTAAATTATTTAAAATTCAACATCTCCCCTACCTAAAGGTCTAAAAATGGCAAAATGGGTCTCCAAGAAATCCACTCATCAATTGCTTTCCAACATTACCAAAGCCATGTGCCAATTTCTTTAACATATTTAGTTTTAATTTTGTTAAATTTTTTTTGAAAAAAATTATTCAATATTCAATAACTCGTGAACCATACATAGGTCTAAATATTTATATATAAAAGAAATGATTTCAACCTATACAAAGGATTTTTCATCAAAAAAATGACCCAAATTCTCCAGATTTCAAAGAAAAACAATTCCAAATCGCCAGATTTTTATCATAAGTTCCAGTAGGTAGTCAAGAATATAAAAAGGAAGGAATGAATGAATTATTCAAGCTACTTATCTTCTACATGGATGAGATCCATTACTGACTTTGAGTGAAGAAAACGGAAGCTGAGAGCCCCCCCCCCTCACGGATGACTGAATTGGAATAGTAAGAACTTTCATCCAAAGAGTGGGGTACGTAGTAATAACTTCAAAGCAGAGGCAGTAATAATTCTGATCAGGTAAACGGATGTACAAAGTTGATTCTGACGTTTTTTTCATTCGTTAACCGTATGCAGGGAGGATGTATAATGATGGACCAATGGATGAATAGATGAATGAATGAATGAATGAATGACTGACCGACCCACCTTGTCCACATTTTCTCTGACGGCGGGGACAGGTCACAAACAGTGGTTTTTTGTTTTTCAATTTTGTGATGTAGCCATAAGTGGCGATCACCCGTACGACGATTTAGCCAAATTTGGCGATGAAAAAACATTGGAAGGAAAAAAAAAATTCACGAACCTTCTAATATTTTTGGCTAAAAAGACCATAAGATAATAGAACCTTAGGAATTAAAAATAATTTTATATATAGAAATTTGGCGACTAAAATACCCAAAAAACACTCCAATTTCGCCATTTTGGGAAAAAAAACACACACACACACACACAGACAATGGTGGCAACAGAAGTTACTATCTCAGGTGTGGGGGCAGTGTTTGAAAGTCACCGACGGTTAAAGTTTAAAGCTTCACTTACTGCACCGGGGGGTGGAAAAGTTGTTTTTTTACTGCAGTAAAAAACAGAAATGAGGTTTGGTGGAGGGTAGGAGTGTGTGGGTTTTCTCTTCTCTGCTCTTGTGTTTTCTTGTGCGGTTTTCTTGTTTGCGTTTTGATCGTTGTTGTTGTTGTTGCTTGCCCGTCGACAATGTGACGAGATCTGGTGTTGTGTTACGCTTCCGTTGCAACGCTTGATGGTCTCCTGCGGTCGGTTGTCTACAAGGCCGCCTCTTCTTTGTCTTACACTTCGTGTGTTTTTTTTGTTTTCTTGGTTTTTTTCCTCTCATTTTTGGCACTGTTTCTTCTTCTGCTGTCTGTCTGTCTGTCTTTCACGACAGTAGCATTTCTCGCTTGCTTTGCTTTACTATTTCTGGTGGCCATAGTTCACAGTTGGAGCAGGAGGAGGAAGAGAGGCCAGGAGGAGGAGGAGGAGTTGCTGCTGCCGTTGCCGCTGGGAAGTAAGTAGTATTTTTCTTGTATTCTTTGCATTGACATTGTTCTGTCGAGCTTGTTGTGACTGCAGATTTGCTCTCTTGCAGAACATCTCGTCTCTCTCTGGCGCGTTTTCTTTTGGTTGCTGTTTCCGGACCTTTGCTGCTTGTACTCGGTCGTCTGTTTTTGTATCCTCAACTGCCTATAGATGACAGTGTTTTTCTTTCCTTTTGTTTGTTTCCCCTTTTCCGCAGGAGAAAGTTGCGAGACGATTCGTGTGTTTTGCAGTAGTAGTGACGTCATTGCTCATGCGGTTTTTGTTTCGTGAGATTCTCTCTCTTTCTCTCTTCCTACTACTGGTACTACCGCTACTACTGCATGTGGCTGCTGCCGTCGCCGCCGCCTGTCGCTTATTCGCCGTGCCTTCTTCTTCTTCTTCGTCTTCTTGTGCAACAGGAGATTGGACTGCATCCAACAGCGACTGCTATTCCTCGTCTTCTCTGCGCCGGTCCTGCTCTCACTGCATAACACTGAGATTCGCTCTGTAACCAGGGATCCAGTGA
>Ga0209611_10004261_pt1 | contig 24546 bp, 16 predicted proteins | sample S1TSphgellanicum_3_FD_187693 | JGI IMG/M metagenome (GOLD analysis project Ga0209611, IMG submission 187693) | Host-associated microbial communities from peat moss isolated from Minnesota, USA - S1T2_Fc - Sphagnum magellanicum MG (SPAdes) (version 2) | ecosystem: Host-associated > Plants > Peat...
ATGAAGCTGTATTATATTGTTCCCTTAGAGGGTCTCCAGCTGTGCTCAGTATGTGTCCTTGCAAAAATATTTTTCACAAACTAGTTTAGTTATTTCCTTTTTTACAACCCCATCATAAAACTGAAACTGGGACAGCAAATAGGTGGGGAACTACTATTAGCAAACCACCTGGACCAATCAGTATGATGGGCCAATCAGAAACACTGAGTAGCAGTCAAATCATATTTCCTACACTCTTTTCTGCATGTGCACAATGTTTCTGCGCATTTCACCAGCCACTGCAAATTTGCATTTATGCCAAGCCAAACCAGCATGTTTTGACTGTTCTTGATCCAATTTCACTGTGCAAGCTCATATACAGAGATGCTCTAATATGCACTCATTGGTGCACACGTAGCACAGCTGCCCCCACCATGGTTCAAACGACTTGGGTTTTAGGGAATTTGGATGCAGTGATGATTTGCAAAAATTGTCCCACTTTCCTTAAACCCTCACTCTCCATTTTGGGAAAGTGATATGACAAATCACTGTATGAGCATAATATATTATGGGCAGGTTCACTAACTAGCTCAAAAGTCTCTGCAGATGACTCCTTTATAGAAGATTATATGAAACAATGATAATGTGATTGATTGAATGAAGTGATATATCTTGGCAATAACATTGAACGAAGCAATATGTCACAATGACATATATCAGGATTGTGATTGCCACAATCAGAAATAAGTTTAAATATTTCACTAACTGACTGTGATCATCAAAATCAGAAATATATTTAAACATTTCACTAACTAATTGTGATTGTCAAAATCAGAAATATATTTGAACACTTGAGTAACTGATTCTTAAGCAGCTTGCTATTGTATTCTATTATTAGATTACATGCAACAGTGACAATGTGATTGATTGAATGAAGCAATACATCATAGACATGGGATGAAAAGTTGTCAAGTCAGGTCAAGTCAAGCTCAATGGCAAAGGGCTAACAGGATTTTCAGCTTCGTTTTTGTGGGTTTGAACTCAAGAACATTTTTAAATCTCAGGGTCTCAAACGGAGGTTATATCATTGATCCATCATCCTTAGAGTATATTCAAACACTTTTATGATTTTTGATATCTTTGATCAAATCCAAGGGTGTGGGGTTTTTCCACCAATTGTAATAACATTGACAAGGGGCATTTTAGCCACCTCGCAACATCTGCAGCAAGGTGGGCCCTTGCGTTGGTAGGGCTAAAATGCTTGAACTACCAATGCGCCCACTATGTTAACGCCTTAAAGAGAAATGTGTTACACCTTGCGTATCCAGGGTGGGGCCCAAGATCTACAGTGTAATGGTCTATTCCTAAGGCATTATCCTACACCTAAATTCCACTTGGCAATGTATAATTTTTTTCACAATGACCAATAGTTGAATTGTACACATTTAGTTTAACCTATAGCACACTCGAAAATGGGCCACAAATGACAAATTCTACCATGTAAGCCCTCATTGGGTGAGTCTAATGAGGGCACACCTGACACAAATCCTTTGTTCATGGGCCACTCTATGATATTAAAAACCAAGGGATTCAAATGAACCCTAACAACATACAAGTGAACAAATGTAGAATGGTAAATGTAGCCTTACTTGAGGAGATAAGAGTTGTAGAAGGGGTCTATGCAGAAGTCAACCAAATTCAAATGAAGAAAAATACAAAAATAAAGAAAGGTGCCCGCACACAAAACTACAAAGTATGACAATGTTAAAATCGCAAAGTATGATAATGTTATAGAATAATGACGACAAAATAAATAATGATTTTACATCTTTTCCTAGGTAATATAAGCTCAAAGCTAACCTCAAAGCCCGCTTTGCAAAATATAACATTATGAAGATAATTTCCATAAACTTATCTTTCCCCAAATTATGATTATTATCACCAAAAGTGCTAAGGCCCTAAGAACAAGTATTTTTTTAGCATTACTCTTTTTTATTTCATTTAAATATATCATTTTGATATTATTGATATTTATTTTGTATGCATTTTATAATCATAACCTCCTTGCAAGAAAAAGACTCCAGTGATCGCACTATTCTTTAATCATCATGATAATTTTCCTGTATTTAATGTTTAAAGAACAAATCTAGTAAATGAAATAGTTAGGTTGTAAAACCTATATTGAAATGAAATGTAATTAGATTACTCAATCTATAAATATAGATTTGTATGATGTTTTGAATTTTTTAATTAAAAATTTACGCTTGTAGCCTTCACTTGAAATGATAGACAATTTTGGAATAATTTTATAAACAACTTAAAAATAGAAACTGACTAAAGTATAACTCCTATTAGGAAATTTGCTATTCACCCTATTACAAAATTGCAAATTCGACATCTCAATCTGACCCAAAGAACTTAAATAGGCCTCCTTACTTATAACAATTGTAATTTGTTATTGAAATGTAACTACAAAGGATCATGACAATGTGATTGGTTGAATGAAGCAATATATGATTTGAATAGTGATCTGATTATATAAAATGAAATAATATACAATTCAATTCAATTTTATTTTTTAATATTGTGATGTTGCATGAGTGGCATTAGTTCATAAGTATATTTAACAAAATTTGACGATATTCAAAATATTAATGTATAAAATCTTAAGCATGCCCTAAAATTATCACTTATTCCTAACCTAAAACATTGACCTAATTAGTCCTAAATACGTATTTGCAATATTTATTTTCTGTCCACTGGCATCCATGATAACGTTGTTCGTCAGCTAATTGAACGAGAAGTTGTCCAGACCTATCAACCTATTTAGTGCATGCAAAGGAAAAGGCCCATTATTTACACGAATACTCCACCATTCTATCAGAAAATAGGCCCATTACTTAGAGTAGTACTTCACCGTTCAATCAGAAAATTATCTGACATGGTTTCATAGGACCTTGGTTATTTCAGCAATTTAGTGTCGAGCATTTAGTTTATTTTGAAATTTTCATTTCGACATAAAAAATTGAATTGAAACAAATATTTCTTTTTAAAATTCTCAATATATTGAAATTCGTATCATTTTGTAATGCATCAATGGAAAATAACATCCATCCATTTTAATATTAAGTCATTGTTTCTTGAAAAGAAATAGGTGCATATTTCGTCATTGTTTTTTGAAAATAAGTATTCATCCTTTTTTGTGACTTTTTTGGAATTTTCAAACCCATTTCTTTTTCTACCAAATTGTGTTAAATTGTGTTTTGCAAAAGTATGATGATGATGAAGGTTTAGGTAGAGTGTTACGAACAATTTTTGCAAAAATATTATGATAGTTTAAAATAAGTAGTGATTTTGCAAGGATTTTGTCCAATCCTTGATGAAAGATTTGTGAAATCAAAAGTTTAGTTATAAAATTCAATTAAAATGCTAATCAATTAACTAATAAACTAGTCAACTTACTAATTATTCATAATATTAATCATTATTAATTATTGTTAAATACTATTAAATTTACTAGTTCAATAAAAAAACTAAGTACATATTAACTATAATGATCTATGAACTAATTATTAATAATTTACTAATTAATAGTTCAAAAATAAATTAATAAATTAAATATTGACTAATCAATAATTCCGGTGCCGATGATTTTCATCGAATCTGGTTTAGGTAGGGCAGTTTTAGGGTCCATAAGTTGTCGTACATAGACAGTTATAGCACGGAATTCCGATTTGGAATCGTCTGTCGTTTTACATCTTTTGTTGCAGCGACGTAAATGAAATTATGGAAATCGCTTGGTTTTTTTAGTTTTTAGTTTTGGTCGTTTCACATGTTTTGTTGTAGCGACATAATAAGCAATGTTGGAGGTGATGGGCATTCAAGCAGTAGCGCGAGATGAATGAGGAGCCGAGCTCCGTAGTAAAAGGAAATGGAAGCTGCTAGAGCTTTAACAGGTACCTGCCCACAACTGCACTGTTTATTGAACAAAGAGAGAGACAGAATCAGAGTGTAGAAAATTCACTCAAGCAGTAGTGATGGGGAGAAGAAGGGGCAGAAGCCCACTTGTAGAAAGATACCAAGGGCACATCCCAAATCTAACATACTTCCTCCTGGTCTTATGATGCGGTGCTTGTTTTGAATCTCCAGTGTAACTGCAACAAAGCAAGCAAGTAGTCCCTTGGTGATCAATGTTTTTTTTTCTTTGCTGGAGAGACGAGACCGAGATTCTGAAGCTTTTTCTTCCCTCGAGTTCTTCTTCTTCTCTGCCAAACCCTTAAATCGAGGAGCAGAAGAGGAGATCAGAGGAGTTGAGAATGTAATTTCTTCAAAAGAAGAGTGATTCTACAAAATCCAACCACCTTGAAAGCAGATCGAGCGACGAATTTCAGTCGCCGCGCTTCACGGTAGAAGAAATCAGCCGTCCCACTACTCATCACGACTCGCAAGACTCTCTCTCTCTCTCTCTCTCTCTCTTTCTGTAAATTCTGCCGCTTTCGAACACTTGTTCACCCTTATGCATATCTTTTTGTATGGATGTTGTAACAACGAGTTAGAGGAAACTTGCGTGCGTGCATACTCATCATGTTTTTTTGGGTTTTGTTTGGGGTTGCTTGCTTGAAGGTGGCATGTCAATTCTTGGGGCCGATAGAAAAAGGAGGTGCAGTGGTTGGAGTTGATGTCAAGGTATGATTACCATTGTATGTATATACCAACCTCTTTAATGTCAGGAAGTCAGATTTTTAGCATTGTGGAACGTCTGTCTGTCTCATGACCTGGGTGGGCAAATGATGGTACGTAGTCTGGTATGCAGAGAGTTGTTGAGTTTTGAGTGTTGTTTGGTTTTTGTGTGGGAGCAGGAGGTGAAGGTACCTGCTGATCATTATGATGTGCGAGTTCGGACATATTGTGCTGATGTGCTTAAGATCTCAGCCACTTCTCTATCTTCCTTATTTCCTTCGGTAAACGTCTTGCTGACTTTGTTCCACACCATTCATCAGTGGTACATGATGATGATGGCAATGATGGTATTATTCTCATTTTGCTTGCCAGGGCATTGTTGGGTACATGTGTTTTTTTGTGTATGAAATTGGCTATGTTATGCCTGGATGTGTGTGTGTGTGTGTGTGTGTGTGTATGCAGGGATGTGGGTACTAAGTGATAATGTCAGATATGTGCCCAGCTGTTTCAAGCATAGGCTCCAAAGATGCAACACTTTCAGGAGAATTGGGATTGCAAGCTTTGTGCCTTGCACTAGGGCAGCCAGAATCAGATGATGAACTACCAGGGAAGAGTGGTGGGATGTTGCTGCCAGGAGGCAGCCTTGTCATTAAGTTGCTAGAAGGTGAAGAAAGCCAAGGTATGTATTGTTTTGTTCCCGGTTTTCAGCTGTATTGAAAGTGTGTCTAGGGTCGAGGGTTAGGGGTTTAAGGGTTTAGGGTGTTCATGGTGAAACCTTGTGATTGAATTGTGTGCAAGTTGAGAAGACATGGCAACACTATTGTATGTATATTTCTGCTTGCAGCTATCGAGTTGTGTTGGTATGAAACTCAATATATTTTGGAAGTTTTTTCTCTGTAATTTGCATGGAAACTGTGGTGCATGAAACAGGGTTTATTAAGCTTTGCAAAGGAAGATTCCAGCAGCTGAGTTCGCGGCATCCAAAGGCAACACGAAGCATGTCCAAAGAAATTCATTTCATCAACAAGGGATGGGAGTAACAAAATATTCTTTGGAGGATCCAGAAATGCAAACTATACAAGACTTTTCTTTCAATTACTTCCTTCAGATCCTGAAAACCCAAAACTCTAGTTGACTTGCAAAAAACATGTGTCCTAATATACCTAGTTGAGCACACACCTTGGTGGATGCCTTATAGCAAAATCAACATGGCATCTTCAATCCTGCCACAGTTGTTGAATGGTGACTAATAGTTTGGTCAGAGTTACAAACATACTTGCAATCTTAAGCATAATTTGCAAGTAGGTAGCATTAGTCTTCTTGAATCAACTTGAAAGAATAACCAAAATCTGTCTTTTTTGCAGCAGAAGGAATAGAAGTGCCTTTCATGTGGAATTTTTTTGCATTTCATGTTGAAATTTTTCAGTGGTGATGTCTTCGATAGAGTGAATTTATTTATCTTCACTGGTAGTGCAAAGTAGTGCAGAGCCCAAGTTATTAACTATTAGTTTAAAAACTCTAATAACATAACTAGCAGCTAGCCTAGGTTAACTACTTTTATTTTTATTATTCATATTATTATTCACCTTTTATAACTATTTATGAATTAATATAACATATATTATAATTTCTAATTAAAATATATATTAAAAATAATTATATCGGTCCTTGGAAATACTTTTTGCATTTTTATAATCTTTTACTAGATTTCCTTGCTAACTATTACAGTAATTATTATAAGTGAATAAATATTATATTATTGTATTATTAGTATTGGAATTATTAACTAATGTAGGTTAACTATTTTGTTATTTTTGTTAATATGTTAATTTTTATAGCTCTTGTAAAATTATAAATATCAATATCTAATAATAATAATAATAATAATAATGATAATTTCAGTATGCATAATGGTTTTAGTTTTAATAATTATATAATTTTTTTTCTATCATATATTAATATCACCATCGTCATCATTTAATAAAATCATGTTATTTTAAATTTTTAATCAAAGATAATGTTGAAGATTAATTTGCTTATTATAAGGCAATAAAAATATATAATATAATAACAACAACAATAATAAAAAATGTGATTTGTAGTATTATTAGGAAATAAAATAAAATAGCTTGAATAAACTTATAATATGGTCACAATGTATTTAGTAAATATCTTACATAAAACTTTAACATACTCAAAATATACATTTAGTGTAACCATAATATCAAAGTTATTGAATGTTAATAATAATCTTTGGATACACATGTAATATGGTCATTCATATATATTCAAAGTATACATTTGCAAATCTTAAAATACCCAATTATACCCTTTAAAATACACAAAATACACCTTTGTGTATTCATAGGGCTACGACTGAATTAGTCCCATTTGTAACTAATGGGACATAAGTTGTTCTTCTTAGTTGAAAACCAAACTAAATGTTGTTCACATGGAAGGATGAAAACCAAAATGATCATAAACTAATTGTAGTGTAGTCGCAAATATGACCAACACAAGAAATAGTTGCAAAACTATCCAAACATAGTCACAACAAACTAATAATTGCATGTAGTTGTAAATAGACTAGTTACATTTTAGCCAATTTTTACAAATGTCACCTTCCAAGTGGGGGGGACCCTAGTTGTCAAGGTTACCCCATGGGCATATTTCCAAAGGACATATGTAAGTTGAATAGGATCACCAAACACAATCACTCTTTACAAGATCTAAAAGTTCACTTCAATCAAATATTTGGCTAGAACGACCACCTTTTTTGAATAGGTAGTGTAACATCGTTTACTTGAAAGCTTGAATGTAATCATCAATTGTCACAACATACAAACAAGATCCTTTTTTTTCTGATTGTTATACCTAAACATATGCACGGTTTTTGACAAGTTGCATGTAGGCATGTCTATAACCTCTTCTAAAAAGAATTTTTGCAAAATAACATGAATATTTGTTAGCCTCTTTCTTAGCTATGTGATAATATTTTGTGAAGATGTAACCAAGAAGGGATGTAATGAAGGATGCGGAAGAATGTTTAAAACCTAACATGTTTCATAAACCTTCCCCATTATTGTACATGAAATTGCCAAAAATTAAACTAATTTTTCAACTCTTGAAATCCATCTTCATCAAGAACGTTTGAAGAATATCACCAACAACAAATGGCCACATCTTGAACATCAACCTTTTCCAAGGGCGAACCCATCCTTGGGTGGTATCACTAGGAACCACTTCAAGGAATGCTTATAGAACCAAAAACAACCAAATCATTTTTTTGGGCCTTTCTTTTTAAATGTTTTCCAACTATAAATTATTATTATTTCATGTTTATCCATTGCATACTTAATAAATGGCTTGAAGTTTATATGGGAATTTTTAATTTTGAAAAAATATATATTCATAATTAAAATGGCCCCTTAAAATTTTTGACAATTTCAACTTTGAAAATTCATAACTAAATTAAATTTAATCAATTATTTGCCAAATAAAAACCTTTAAAAAATGATTTCCAATTTTTTTTATTCACAAAAAATCTCAAATCATGTTTCAAATTTGTGTTCCTGACCAAAAAGTTCAAGGAAAAATATCAACATTATGTTCTTGAAACATTTTTAAATGCAATGATTAAAAATATCAAAATATATAATATTCTTGATATTATTGAACTTTTAAAATGTCCGGACCTAATAAATTTATTTCAAAAAAATTATGAAAATGTTTTTTTAAGTGTTTCCTATGATTTCTCAAAGTTCGATGGGTCTAAAAAACTCAAGGTGTGACATTCTTAATGGTACCACACAAGGATGGACTTGCTCCCAACAATGTGACATTCTTGGGTAAAAACACTTTAACGTGGACCAAAGAAAGCACATGTGAAATCCTTAATATGCACTTTTGCAATGTATTTTGATTGTGACCAAAATGGAACACCATCTCATAATCATTTTATCCTAAAAATAATTACGTGGGCACCTTTTAAACATCCTAAAATTTAAGGTTTGTGAAAAATAAATATAAATTCCACAAAAATCATGTCCAAAAAAACTTCTAAAACTATTTTGTAATTTTTTTCTATAAAGTTTTTATATTTCTATGTCATTTTGAAAATGGTTTGGAAACCCTTATTTTGAGTTTCTCATGACATTATTTACGAGGGGCAGATACTTATAAATGATTCCATCAATGCAAAATTTGGAAATTGTGAATCCATATGCATACCTTTTGTGTATTGTTACTTCAGGGGGTCAAATTTAAAAGTCCCTCATTTGAAATGTTTTATATTGTTTTGATTTTATTTTTATTTTTTCAGAAGTATATGTAGTTAAAATCATTAAATTGAGTCCATTTAAAATTATTATTATAACAAATACATGCACCATACATTTGAACCCATAAAAGTGTAAAAAAATTGGCCCATTACATAATTTTGTGAACACTCTAAATTGCAACTACCTTGTATTCATAGCATAATGCCTTATGTCATTCACATATATAGTTTTAGCATAATTTGTTGTTTTATGTGTTTGTCCATGGATTGAATCTAATGAAAATAACAAGTACACTCCTTTTCAACCATAGGTTCACATGGGTCATCTAAACCATATACAATGTAAATGGCATTTTACTTGGCTTGAGCACTATCAACCATGAAACCCTTGAAATTTGGATGAAAAACAACATTTCTCGTCATCACCTTGTTTAATTTTTGCCCACATCACACATTAAACATTTGTGTCTTTTAATTACATATTGCAGACTACAATAATCATTAGTTTACATAGACTAGATCATACACATGGCATGCTAATGTTGTCCATCCATTGACACACTTCACATCATTAAACATGATATAACATGTTTGAAAGTCGCCTCCAAGCTACATATGTTGCACTAAATCAAAGACATTAACATTTCCATGTGTGGACGCTTTGAAAATGAACATTTTTTTTCAAAATTGTTGACATGGAAAACAACCATTAGTACAAAAGTTGGGTGTGGTTCACTGGCCTAAATCACTATGGGACCGTAAAAGGGAAATAAGTTCATTGCATTTTAGTGATTTCACCTTGGTTAAAGTTATTTCACTATAATATCACTATGTAAACATCATGTTTCACTATTAGTTGACATAGTTCACTAATTCACTATTACTATTTACTATGGTAAATAAGTGTACTTTTATGTTATTGTTTTACATACCTTAAGTTATTTTTGGCTATCTTAATTATTTTAATTTATACCCTAAGTTATTATAAGTTATTATAGGTTATTATAAATTATTATATGTTATTTTATATTAAAGTATCTTAGCTAACTTGTTATATATTTTTTACTTTAAGTTATTTTAAATTAAATTATTTAAAATTATACTTTAGGTTATTCAAAATCATTTTATTTTATGTTATTATAAATTGTTTTATCTTGAGTATAACAACTTCAAATAATCTTAAATATAATATAATGACATAAAGTAAAATAACCTAGAATAGCCAATAATAGCCTATGAAAATTAATTTAAAATAACCTACAATAAAATAACAACCAATAGCCTATGACAATATAACTTAAAATATCCAAAAATAATTTATAATATAATACCACCAATAGTCAAAATATAATCTAAAATAACCAAAAATAGCCACCAATAGAATAATCACCAATAGAATAGTTATTAATAGCTAACAATAAAATAACCACATATGGCTTATAATATAATAGCCAACAATAGCCACCAATGGCCATTAATAAAATAACCACTAATAACCATTCATAACCACTAATATCCTATGATAATTTAATCTAAAATAGCCATTTATACCCATCAATATCCTATGATAATTTAGCCTAAAATAGCCATTAATAACCACCAATATCCTATGATAATTTAACTTAAAATAACCATTAAAAATTATTAATATCCTATGATAATTTAACTTAAAATAACCACTAAGAATCACCAATATCCTATGATAATTTAACCTTAAATAACCATTAAGAACCACCAATATCCTATGATAATTTAACCTTAAATAACCATTAAGAACCACCAATATCCTATGATAATTTAACCTAAAATAACCACTAAGAAACACCAATATAATAACCACTAGTAAAATAACCACCAATATAATAACCACTAATAGAAGAGTAACCAATAGCCACCAATACAATAGTTACTAATAACCATTAATAGAATAACCACTAGTATAATAACCATTAATAGAATAACCACTAGTATAATAACCATTAATACAAGAATAACTAATAGGCACCAATAAAATAACCAAAAATAACCACCAACAAAATAGCCACAAACATCTTATGGTAATATAACTTAAAATAACCAATAATAACATAAGGTGAAATAATGTTCAATAACCAAAAGTAACCAACAATAGCCTCACATAGTTGAAAATAACCTAACATGAAATAGCTTACACCAACAAAAAAATAATTTATAATAACTGCAAATAACCTAAAATGAAATAACCTACAATAGCAAAAAAAAATTACAATAATAATAAATAACCTAAAGTGAAATAGTTTAAAATAGCCAAAACTGACATAAAATAACCAAAAGTAATTTAAAATAACCGAAAATAACCTAAGATGAAATAGTTAAAAATAACCAAAAATCATTTTAAATAGCCATAAATAATTATAAATAATGTAGGGTGAAATAATTTAGAACAATGAAAAGTAACTTTAAAATAACTTAAAGTAGCCTAATGTAGGTAATATTATATTAGCAAAAAAAAATTCATTTATTAAACATTTTCATTTTCAAAAGAATGGTCATTGAAATGTTATTGAATATTGATATTCAAAAAACATTTGTTCAAATGATTTTACATTTTCAAAAGGAAATAAATGTAATTATGTACATCATTACAAAAAAATTTAAATTAAACTTTAATCATTTCATTTGGACAAAATTTCAATAAGATGTGAATTTTCAAGATTCATGTTTTTGTAATGTTTAAAATGAAATATTTGATAAATAAAATGCAATGTAACACATTATCATAGCAAGTGTGATGACTTGATGGAAGGGATGTTTGCCTCCTTCTTAAAGGTGAAATGATTAAACATCACAAATGGTGTGTTTGTGGTTAATAATGGTAAATTAACTGAATCTTTTCCTATGTATTCCCCTAAAGTAGGTGCCTACTTAGGTTGATTACATGGCCTATGTACCTAAACTATGTTTTTTTAATCTAGCATAGGTAGTGACACATGTCAATAATTCATAAGTTGAAAATCATGAAATTATCAATAATATTAATTATTAATCATTTAAATTTAATTGATTTCCATACTACCTAATTATTTCATTAAATAGTAGTGGACCATCATTATTCGTAACAATTAGTCTTCGTTCTTCGTTCCCCGTTCACTGGGGAATTGACCAATTTCACTATGGTTAAAATGTTCAAATTCACTCAAAATCTAATGAAACCCAAAGTGAATTAAAATTCATTTTGGTGTAACAAAATATTTTGAATGTAGTCATATTCACTTTTATATTTGAAGGCCAGAATCTTGAAAATGTAATCTTGGCTTTTTAGACGATGCTTCAAGGATGAAATTAAATTCCTAATGTTAAGAAAATAAAATATAACAAACTTATCCATCATTTGATTAAGTTTATCACCTCAAAAAAATTCCACATGGTCATCACCATCCTCATTCAACAAGTGCATAGATAAAAAAATTTGGCTTATGATCAAAACAATTGCAAAGTTTGTTGCAAATGGTGTGTGAAACCTCATCCTTGAACAAAAGTTTGACTTGTGGGACAAACTTTCTACCCCTCCCATCAACCGTTGGATGGTCATGTGTACCAAGATGGATCATTGTTCGAATTCAATTACACCAATTGTGAACAATGTAATACATGCATGTAACACATGTGTTAATAAAAAAAAGAGGGGTGGAACAAACTTTGTAGAATGGCAAACCAAATTTATTTGCTTGAGATGAAGGACAATGTCACCAGTCCAAATGATTTTGTTGTTGCAACCATTAAAAAAAAAATTCACATTTGTCATTGCAACATTTCAAATGACCTAAGCACTGAACCTTGCAAAAAACAAGATTGAAATCATTTGTTATGTTTGTCTTCACCTTACACCAAACATGATTGCCATATTTCATGTCCATTCCTTGCATTTAACCAAAATGGATTTTTGAGTTCTCAATTGGAGGAAGTTCAAAAAAACATCACTATCAAATTTGATCAAATAAAATGGAACCTTTTATTAGCAATCTATTGTAATCCAAAAAATGTTACTTAGAAATGTGAGGGGTCCAAGAAATGGTTTGAAGATAATCAACAACACTAAGGACAAAAGAAGTACTAGTAGACACCAAAAAGGGGATGGATCATGGAGTTTCATGCCAACCCAAATGAATCAAAGGTGAGGACATTGAAAGGTAGGAAGAATTAAGGAGTGTTCCATCATTGGAAGAGGAGTCACACAAGTCAATGAACAATGAATTGTGACTTGGACAATGCAACAAAGGTTCATTTCCAAAGACGGTTAGTTCTCGCTTGATTTCCACACCATGTTTGGTGTCATTGGCCACACAACCGGTAGTCCCGAAGGTGAACATTGTTTTGCAAGGTTTTGGACAAGGGGTGCATTTTAAGTAAAACGAACCACATAGTGTAACAGTGTTTAGTTTTACAAGTATTTTGGTTCCAAAATTAATCTAGTAACAAAAAAAAAAAAATTTAATAAATTTACATGACTAAATCTTGTAAAGTTGTTAAACTCCAAAACGTGAAGTTATTTTGACAAAAGTAAATGGCACAAAAGTAGTCCAAAACAGTTGTAACAACTGTTTTCTATCTTTAATGTGTGTTTAATTAAGAATCATCCAATTAAAAATTAATCTAGGTGGATTACACATATGTTCGATACACTATATGTTTAAAACTATCAACTTCCATGTTTGCAAACTTTTTTGTTCGTGCATTTATTTCAATTTTTATTATTTATAATAAAAAATTATAAATACTTAACTTAAAAATAAGTAATAATAAATTCAAATATTTAAAATTTTATCCTAACACATTATTTCCCCAAAATTTTCAATTTTATGTTGTATTACATGATGTATTGTATCTAAATAGTAAATTTCTACAATGTATTTAATGCTGAAATTGAAACATCTTAAAAATAAACTCTATATGGATGTTAAGTAATTTATGGAATAAATTTAATAAAATATTTTGTGAATTGAAAGCTAAGTTTAAACATAAATTTCATTATTCACAAAGGCGATGTTACATCTAGATCATAGATATTTCAACATCTTGAATTTTATTTTTTTTAATGCATATGAACCATGATCTAGGTTATGTGTGATTTGATGTCTCCGATTAGGATTGCATCTAAGCCATCTTGAAAAGGGAAAAAAATAAGGCATCTAGACCGTAAAATGTGTGAAAATGTTTCTCATTAATCCGTTAGGTTGAAACTTGTGCCACCCATGAAGGTTTATGTTTGTTTTTCATTATCACAAAAGCATTTATCTTCGACATCTTCTCTAGTTGTAGTAACTCAAGCATTGCTCGATTTGAATATCTTGTTCCAAGGAAGGTGAGCATCATGAGCATGATGGGTGCAATAACATAGTGAATGAGGTGGGTAATTAGGTTTAGAGTTTTAATTTCTACACATTACTGTGGTGTGATTGCAAGCTTGGATGTGGGCATTTTATGGATTATGAACCTTTGATTCTAGTGATTTACAGCTACACCATGGGCATTTTGTTTACTAATATGCCCATTGTGTTAGGTGGAAGTTGGTTAGCAATCACGAGGTGAAAGAAATCTCATGCAAAAAGGGTTAACGATATTGTGTGGGATATATTAAAAAAGACACATATTCTAGAGGAACATGAAGCTCAAGATTTAAATAAAGATGTTTTCTTCACGCCTCTAGGAAGTCCGGGCTACCTTGGACCTTTCAATTTTGAACCAACACCAAATGCATTGCATTGTCAATATACTCCATTTAGATCAGCCAAGTTGTTGAAATTACATGAAAATATTGTCACGGAGTTGTTTGACTCGACCTCCTTCACATCTTGCTTGGTGCATTCTTCGTCCAAAACCTTGTTTACTTCATGGTGAAGGATGTAAGCTTTCCAAAGCCACAACTCCTATTCAATTTGAAATAAGAGGGACAATGGTGTCGTTTGTAAGTTGGTCCATCTTGTTCAAGTGTAATGTAAACCTAACTTATCAACATTTTGAAATTGTTGGCATTTATGATTTTTGTTTCAGGTTCAATGTTGTTTAAGCTCAAAAGTTATGACTCAATTTAATGATGTTTTGCATTGTGACCTATTGTAGGAAACAAACAAATGTGATGGTGGTGGAAAAACTTCATCCAACAAAAGTAGGCGTTGCTCACCAACAATGCACCGTGGAGAAACAAAAAGTCGACACTTGAAAACGAATGAAAAGGTGTAGGCCATAAAAGCTACGATGGTAGAGGCAAAAATAGATTTTGAATCAAACGAGTTGGAATGTGTGCAATTAACAAGAGATCATCATGTTAGGTCAAATTTAGTTACGCGCATCCTAGATTCCAATGGTAAATAATCACAATTATTTTTTGCAAATGTTGTAAGATAAATAGATTTGTTCACTTTCAGTCACTTAAAAAATGTTCCTCTTGAAATCTAGCATGAGGTTTTTGATAAGTTTATCATTCATTCACTATTGAAAAATGTGGTTCCTCCTTACCTAATTCATTTAGGGGTCGCAAAACTTAAATATGATGTGCTACAGAGTATGAAAGCATGCATAAACAACCACCTGACATGTCCCAAAGACTCCAAGTTAGTGATGGTTAAGGACATTGTATGCACATTGGCATCAACATAGTCCATTTCTAGCAAAAGGGTTATAGAAAGTGCTTGGAGTTAATTGATGAAACATATCCAAAACCTTACTAAGGTGCACCCAACTTGATACTAAGCAAGATGCTTTTTGGCTCAATCATAAGAAAACTATACGTTGTGACAAGATTTTAGAGGCATTGAAGACATTGGTGATTAACTAGTGGGTGCATGAGACCTCCATTTCACCCAACTGGAAGGATGTTGTATGAAGGCTAATAGGAATCAAACAATGTGAATTCCACCCTACACATTACCTTCAAACATCGCAAGTATGAACTTGAAAGCTCATCTCTATTCAATTTCATTACAAACATTTATAATTTCTTTACTAAATTAATATGCATCTTGTTCAAGGACTTAAAGTAATTAGAGTTGTTATAGTTATTTTTTCTTTTTTAAGTTTATGGGTACATTTGATCATAAGTTCTAGTTCCATTGCCCTTGGCAGATGCATTATATAAGGATTATATATGTCCTTACCCTTGTTATAGCCAACCTAAATGCTTATATTTGTTTCCTCAAATACTAGAGCCATTATTGGAATGGTTACTTTTTTTACAAAGGACTTTAACTAGTTTGAATGCTTACTTTTGCTTGCCCAAGGACTCAACTAGTTTGAGTATGGTATGGTTAGTTTTCCAAAAGACTTGATGTGAACTAACTGCTTGGTTTTGTTTCTACAAGGACTAAACTAGTTTTGAATCCTTAACCTTGTTTGTGTAAATATTGAACTAGTTTAAATGCTTACTTTTGTTCTCGCAAGGATTCAAACCAATCTAACTACTTGTTAAATCCTTTCCTTGAGGACTAAAGTAGCCTAAATGTTTAATTTTGCTATCGCAAGGATTAAAACCAATTTGATTACTTGGTAAATCCTTTCTTCAAGGATTATCGTAATCAGAGTGTTTAATTTTATTGTCCCAAGGACTCAAACTAATAATACTACTTGGTTTTGTTTCAACAAGGATTGAAGTAATTTGAATGCTTAATTTTGTTTTCATTGAAGACTAAACCATTATGAGTGTTCAACTAATTTGTTTCCAAAATAACTTTTACAATTATGGGTGCTTAGTGTTGTTTCAAAAAGGATTCAAGTTCTCTATCATTCTTTTGAATGCACAAGGTTTTTGAATGCCATTTTCCCAAGGTCTTTTAATCTATCTCATATTTAAGTGCATAAGGTCGTGAGTCCTTGCTTCTATTTCTTTAATGTTATGTAATTGGACCTCCTATAATTAAGTGTCCATTAGGGCTAGACTAAATGCTAATGTTGGGAATGGGAGGTTTGGAAGCCTATCCCCTACTCAATGTAGAAAGAAAATCACTCATTTCTTTTGTTTTTCTTTTGCTTTTGATTGTTTTATTTCACATAGGTCCTAGGTGATTATTTACCAAAGGGCCCAAATTGATTGTTCTATAAAAGCCTATACATCATTATTCTATAGAAGGCTTAAGGTGACTATTTTGAAGAGGTTGGACTATGTGTTGTGTTGTAGAGGGATCCAAATGATTATTTTGTAGAGGTTGACCATGTTTTGTAGAAGGTTATGAGATGTCTTTGTAAAAGTAGGCCTTAAATAAATAAGCCTTTTATGAGATATTTTGCAAATGGCCATGAATGATTATTTTGTGCATGAAGTTCATTGATATAATTTCTGTAAAGTAATTTTGTTAATCTAAATATGTTTTGTACAATTGGAATTCTTTTTTTTTGCCTATTTTTTATTGTTTTATTTTACAGAAACCTTAACAACTTTGTAGATGGCCATGAATGGTTATGTTGTGCATGAAACTCATGGATAGTTGTGTAAAATAATTTGTGAATTTGAATATGTTTTATAGCTAAAGGTTTTTGTTTTGCTTATGGTTTTGATTCCTTTATTTTATAAAGGCCTTGATTATTTTGCAAATGGCCATGAATGGTTATTTTGTGCATGAGGCTCATGGATAGTTGTGTAAAATAATTTTGTGAATTTGAATATGTTTTGTAATTGGAGTTTTGAATTGCTTTACTCAAATGCTTTTGATTACTTTAGTTTACAGAAGCTTTGAATTCTTTGTAAATGGCCATGAATGTTTGTTTTGTGCATGAGATTCATGAACATTTGTGTGAATTAATTAAATGTATTTGAATATGCTTTGTAGTTGGAGTTAATTTGTTTTATGTTTTCTATTTGCTTTTGATTCATTTATTTTACAAAAGGCCTGGGGGATTATTTAGCAAAGGGCCCCAATTGATTGTTTTATAAAGGCTTATATATCATTATTTTGCAAAAGGCTTGAAGTGATTGTCATGAAGAGGTTGGGCTATATACATATGTTGTAAAAGGATCCAAATGATTATTTTGCAAATGGTTATAGGCCTTATTATGCAGATTTGTAAGGGCCACCTTTTGTAAAATAGATTTTACCCTAGAATTGACATACAAAGCTGACTGGTTTGTAGAAGGTGGACATGTTTTGTAAAGGGTTATAGGGTTTACTTTATAGATGTACACTTTAAACAGATAGGCCCTAGGTGAATATTTTGTAAATGGCCATGAATGATTGTTTTGTGCATGAGGCTTAAATGTACATTTGTGTAAGTTAATTTTTTGGATGTGATTATGTTTTATAGGTAGAGTTCTTCACAACTTTCAAAGATTGACACCCAAATGCACCAATTGCATTCAGTGGATTTCATGCTTTCAAACCATGGTTTATTCACAAACTCATGGAATGGAACACATGTTATTGTCATTATCACACAAAGCTCAAGCTTTTGGTGAACGGACTGAATGACATGCAAAATGATCCAGCTAATATTCACACTGCGTGCTTATGTAAATGTTTGGAGGTATGTGTAGTGGAAGTTAAAGGGCACCTAATTGTCCACGTTCTGTTTAGTTTTCATTGTTTAGTGGGATCACAAATTTGTGGATGTCTATAATGTGTGTAAAGCCCCCAAATTCCATGTGGCACAAAAGCAAATGTCTACTTGGAAAATGCCTTAATTGTGGCATTCAAAACCAAAAGGTTTACTCTCATGAACTATTATTTTATCAACGAATGAAATTGTGGGTCAAACAAAGGAGGCCAAGGATAGGAAGGTCCCCATTGTCAGCTACAATGAAACCTATTTTATGGATTTCATAAAGTACTTGTAACCTTGCTTGAAAGCCTTTGTTTTGTATAATTATTTGGCACATTGGCAAGATGTTCAATTTAAACAACAACTTGACCAGTTGCCAATAGATGCAATCTTGACATGTGTGGATTTTAATTAGAACTACACTGTGAAGATCCAAAATGAGATCCAAAACATGCATTGGCACAACACCCAAATTAACATCTTGGTTATGAATACCTATAGGTGCAATCCAACTTACAGTCCTTGTGAAGAACATCTATGGTCATCAAAGAGGTGCATTATTTCATCTTAGATGAGAAGGAGCATGATATCATATATGTTCAACATTATGCTCCTTTGGGAGCATACCAAGCAATTGGGGTGTTTTCCACTTCAACATATTGTTCGGTCCAATGGTTGCTCTAGCCAATTTAAATCATCAAGAGCATGGTTCTTTGTGGGTTGATACCCATCTATGACTTCTTGTGTAGCCTTACCTTTAGGTTGCCAAATGACTTGGAATTATTTTGCATCTTGCCATGGGAAGGGGGAAGTGGATGGTGTAGGAACACTATGCAAATAAGAAAATCACAAAGAGTAGGTGAAGCCAAATGGATTGAAAATTCACATGAAGTGGTATCATACTTGAAGGCAAAAACAACCAAGCATCATGCTTCACACAACAATGCTAGGAGGAGTATGAATAAGATTTTATAGGAAATCAAAATTGGTGACATTAGCCGGTCCATGGTGACATCTGTAACACCATGAGTGGCAGCAAAAACATGCATCAAGTACAATCAATGTCAACAAGAGATCCAACTTTGATTCAATTTAGGCATGTATCTTGTGTTTGTATGGGTTGCGTGGACAAGAATTCTAAATTGGAATGCAAATTGGTTAGTCATGTGTCAAGGTGGACGTTGTCAAGATTGGTGCCAAGAGACTGAATTCAAGTTAGGGCTGCAATGTTTCAACAAAATGAGGATGGAGAAATTGAAGTTCAAACAAGGAGGGATGAGATTGCTAATGATGTGCAAATGGGTCAAACATTGCAGTGTGATCAAATGATGTTCATGATGATCCATTTTGGATTGTGTTGGTTGCGAAATGTCTAAATGTCATTGAGGAGTGTTTTGGAACAATGCCTTTGAAGAAGGAGATGAGGTCATTTGCGAATATTGGTACGATAGGCTACAAGAAGGGAGTAGGTCTTACACTTGAGGAAATGATAACCCAATAGCCTACATTTGTAGCTACAATATCTTGGCTTCCAAATTTACAATGCCCCACATTGGCCACAATACATGAGGCAAATTTCAAACTTTTTTGTTTAGTTTTGATGCTTTAAACACCATAAGTTACGCATTGGAAAGGTCTGGATTGTTAAATGTCTAGCAAGGATAGCTAGTGTTTTTTGGGACACTTCTCCTCTCTAGCTTACAAGTGTAAGCATGGTAAATAATGTACACAAGTTGGAAAGTAGCAGAACTAAAATCCATTTGAAACTCAAATTCCAACATTCCAACATTTGCTTAAATTTTGAGGTTTCCTACTTGATGTTTTTCCTTTCAAATGAAAAAAAAAGTTCATGGGTACATAATTTGATCATTAGAATTACTAGTATATATATTTGGTTTTGTTTTCATAAGGACTGGTCAACCAACTTGAAAGGTCAATTTTGCTATCCAAGGTTTTTTGGTTGCTGTTTCTTCTTCTTTTTTCTTTTTGAGTTCATGGGTACACAATTTGATTATTGGACTTATGAAGATCTAACTATTTGGTTTCATTTCCATAAGGATTGAACCAACTTGAAAGTCAATTTTGTTATCCAATGACCTATAAGAAGATCCAAGGTTTTATATTTGGTGGTTTTTTTTTGGAGTTCATAGATATGTAATCTGATAAATGGACTACACAAGATCTAACTATTTGGTTATGGAAATTTTAAACCTTTTAAGTAGTCAAATCTTTTGTAAGTATAGTGATCAAATTGTGTATCCAAGGCCTTCAAGTAATTACAAGTTTTTTTCCTTTTTCTTTTTGGGTCCATGTGTACACAATTTGATTATTGGACTTATCAATACAACTAGCTTGAGAGGTCAATTTTGTTATCCAAGGAATTCAAACCAACCTAACTTTTTCTACTTGGGATTTTTTGCTTCCTTGTTTGTTTTGTCAATTCATGGGTGTACACTTGATCTTTCAGATGACGTATTATTTGCTAACTACTTGGTTTCATTTCCATAAGGATTGAATTAACTTGAAATTTTAATTTGTCTATCCAAAGACTCAAACCAATATGCGATGTTTTATTTAGTTTTTCCCTTTTTTTGGTTTCAGTTCATGTGTACATTTGATTACTTAAATCAAGCTCAAGGATAAGTCAAGTGCTTAGTGAATCCACAATGCCTAGACACTAATGACCATTGCTATTAATTCTTGATTTGCCTAAGTGAATTGCATTTTACTTATAGATTCCCATTACATAATAAAATCCTACATTTGAAAAATTCCCCTTTAGACCCAAGTGCACCTCCCTCACATGATCTACAACTCATTGATCAACCACTATTTAGCAAGTTTGTATCCAATAAGCACTTGACACACCCACATACTTCAAACTAATAGTTAGTTTTAAATAACAAGGGAATTCAATCAATTATGCAACAAAATGGATTAGTCCATGGTTTGACTACATCAATTTAATTTAAATTCAAGGTAATTCAAGGCTTGAACATGACGATGACCAAAACAAAAGTCCGAAAACAAATCCATGTAAAATTGAGACACATTTCAAGGTAATTATTCATCCATATTTCTCTCCCCATAATCAGCTTCATAAAAAATAGCTCATGTTAATGAAACTTCAATTTTGTTTTGGAGTAAGTTTTTTACACCTTCATTCTAACCAAAATGAAATGCCTTTTTTCACAAACTATGAATCATGGTTGGAGATTATGCCCAAAAATTGCAAGGTCCAACACTAGAACGTATTGCACATAATGTACACATCATTTTCAACTATGGTTTGTAGACTTGTGATTGACTTTTTCTTTCATTGCATGTCCCCAAATACTAATGTTTCGTTCTCCAATAGCTGCTAACCCCAAATGTTTTTTTGGTTTAGGAGCCCAAGGTTGCTTTGTTTTTTTTGTTTTTTCATCAACCAAGGAACTACTATCCATATATGCACAATTTATATGCAAGGTTTAAGTCAATTTGGTTACAAATTTGAAACCAATGTATATATAGGTCTAAATATTCCTTGAAGATTGAACATTGGAATATCTACATATCTGACCTTGGACTTAAAGGAAAACATTACATGTTTGCACATTAAAAAAAATCAACTAATAAGCCAAATTATTTGAAAATTAAAATTTGAATACCTAATTTTTTGGTTGTTGTGATTATGTTGGACATCATGGATGTTTTCTTCTTGCTTTCGAGATCTTTAAGTGCTTTTCTTTTCTGAAAATAATATATTTTGGCACCTTCTTCAATATGTTTAGGTTTGCTCATCCTTGGAGCTACATGTTTCATTTTTGCATACGTCTTCCTCAATGTCTTTTGCAACCTCTTCTAGAGCGTTGATTTCATGATGCATACTATGTGTAATCAGATGGCAAACTTGAAATTAGTTCCACATGACATTGTAGAAAGCATAAAAAAATTGCTAATCGATTTATCCTAAGATTCTAGGCTAATTGTCGAAAAAAATACTCACTTAATATATCATTGATTTGTAATTGCAAAGGATTTGTGCAACTTGTGATCTTTTTGGTTACCTTGAACAAACCCTTGTACACATCAACACCAAGTTGCACATTGGCATTTTTTTCCACATCAAAACATGGCTTCAAAGGAGATTATGCCTCATCAACTAGGTGTTGTGGAGATGATGGAGGTGTGATTATAAAACCTCTTGTGTGTGACCTTAAACCAAGGGGACTTTGGCTATTAATTACTAGACTTTTCTTTTTGTTGAGTCTATGAAACCCAACACTTGTAGATCTCGGCTCAATGTGTTTGAGCCCAATAGTTCACTTGTAATATCATAAACAAAAAACAACTAAATTATGTTAGAAATGAAAGTCCTTTTGTAAAACAATGATTTATAGGCCTTTATAGAACAATCAATTGGGGCCCTTTGCAAAATAATCACCTATGCCTCTATAAAATAAATCAATCAAAAGTAAACACAAAACATATTCAGATACAAAAATTAATTCACATCATGAATCTCATGCACAAAATATTCATTCATGGCCATCTACAAGGTATTCAAAGCCTTTGTAAAATAAAGCAATCAAAAGCATTTAAGCAAAATAGTTTATAATTCCAACTACAAAACATATTCAAATTCACAAAATTACTTTACACAACTATCCATGAACCTCATGGACAAAATAACCATTCATGGCCATTTGCAAAGTAGTCAAGGCCTCTATAAAATAAAGCAATCAAAAGTAGAAGCAAACAAAAAAACTATAGCTACAAAACATATTCAAATTCACAAATTATTTTACACAACTATCCATGAACCACATGCACAAAATAGCCATTCATGGCCATCTACAAAGTAATGAAGGCCTTTGTAAAATAAAACAATAAAAAACAAAAGCCAAACAAAAGAACTCCAATTGTAAAACATATTCAAATTCACAAAATTACTTTAGCACCTTGGTTTTTACGTAGTATGCATTTAAGGCTTGTATGTATATTGAACACTCTTATGTAGGTATGTAGTTAAACATGTCCAACAAGCTGAAAAACTCATGTGTAAGTTTCTAATGTATTGATTGTTTACAATTATTAGTCAGTGCAAACAATAAAACATTGTTAGAAGCTTTCACGTGTGTTTATTTCAAGTCCAAACTACTTATGTATTAGGGACAAAACCATGAAATAGCTTCACAAGCACTCAATGTGCTTATCCATTATTGAAACACCCTCACAAGCACTTAGTGTGTTTCTAGTACTTAAGCACCCTCACAAGCACTTGATGTGTTTGTTTAGGACTAAAAAAACTTCACAAGCACTCAATGTGCTTATATAATACTGAAGCACCTTCAAAAGCACTTAATGTGCTTATCTAGTACTAAAGCACCTTCATAAGCATTGAATGTGCTTATCCAATATCGAAGCACCCTCATAGCATTCAATGTGCTTATCCAATATTAAAGCACCCTCATAAACACTCATTGTGTTTATCTAGTATTGAAGCACCTTCACAAACAATCAATGTGTTTATCAAGTACTAAAGCATCTTTGCAAACACTTAGCATGTTTATCCACTATTGAAGCATCCTCATAAACATTTACTATTCTTATCCAATATTAAAGCACCATCACAAACACTCATTGTGCTTAATTATTAATTATGTTACTAATGGAATAAACACACCATGTAAAAGCAATCTAGTAAGAATTCATGTGTTTCCACAATGTGCTTTATAATTATACACTTAATTAACACACAACTTATGGATTATTTACAACATCAAATAACAAGACCGTAAGGAATCCACATGTTAATTAAAGTAACAAGGAATAATCAAACTTGAAGAAAAGAGGTAAGGACCTCTCTAAGCCATGACCTAGGAATTCTACAACTTGTTCTAATTCAATGACTAAACAACACTTACATTTGTGAATATTCATATTCAAGGACTAGTAAAATTGATGGGATTCAAAAAAAAAGATTTCAAGGTGTTGCAACCCCACTTTGGCCAAGTGTGGGGGTGAAGCCCAACACTTGGAAAAGTTGGAGGTTGGGAGTCTTCCGGGACTCCCGAATGTTCAGAGCTCGACAGCAAGGGGCAAAACACCTCGCATTGGGG
>Ga0209611_10004262_pt1 | contig 24545 bp, 24 predicted proteins | sample S1TSphgellanicum_3_FD_187693 | JGI IMG/M metagenome (GOLD analysis project Ga0209611, IMG submission 187693) | Host-associated microbial communities from peat moss isolated from Minnesota, USA - S1T2_Fc - Sphagnum magellanicum MG (SPAdes) (version 2) | ecosystem: Host-associated > Plants > Peat...
AGGTAGATGGGGAAAAATCTATTTATAATTTAAATATATAGGTGAGTAGGTGGGTGGGTGGGAAATGTTTCAAAAGAAAAATAAAAAAATTGAGCTCAGGGGGAAAAAAAAGCATGGGAAAGGGGCGAGGAGAAAATAAAGTGTAAAAAAAATTGAGATTAAGGCTGAAAAAGGCCAAAGAAAAAAAAGTAAACCTGGGATGGCATAGGGATAGAAAAGAAAAACCTATTAGTGCACCATCCATCTGCGTTGGTGCACTGGTGGGTGTTGGTTCATTTTGGTCAATAGCTTGGGCTTGTTGAATGAAACCTTATTGTTGTGAGCATCAAATATAGTTAGTGTTCCTTCACTTGCACACATTATATTATATGATGACATAATTGTTGCAAAAATTCCCTTTTTTTGTTTTTTTTTTAAAAACAAAAAAACTTTATTTAGCACAAAAGAAAAAGGAAACAACCACTTGGCTAGGACCAAGGGCTAAAACCCCATTTCATTTTGATAGGGTTACAAAAAATACTTCTTGTTTTAATTTATTCTTTCCAATAGTTGGACGATCTCTAAGGTTCTGTTGCAAAACCACATTACATATGTTGTATAAGGTTACGCCTGGACTTCAATGCAACCACAAGACTAGGGAGAAGAGAGAAATTCTCGAAAACTAACCCCCAATAGTGCCCCCACCGTAGATAATAAGCACTTAATGCACAAATTCTCCACAAGGGCTGTATTAGCAACATTTTATCAGATGTGTGGTATGCTCTGGATTAAAGAATCTTCAAAATTGTGAACCTTTAGAAATTTCCCATAGGGCTGTATTAGCAACATGGTATCAGATGCCACAATAGGATTAGGTTATGTGATTCAAAATGTTGGGAACTCTGGTGGTGATGCAAACAGATTAGTCTGTAACACAAATCACATTTTTGTTGTTGGGTCATAGTAGATTTTGCACCTAGTGCACATAATCTATGATCCATATGCTTTTTGAGCCTGGAGTTTTAACTTTTAGTGCACACATCTTTCGTTTAATAAGAAGGAATGTGTTGAATGCAAGCTAGATATTTTTAGCCAACCAATCAGCTGGGGCTCATCTTATTGCTTGTTCCTTGATAATGCAAAACCAAAAAAAAATTCCTTGATGACCCTACAAATATTGTCTAAAAGAGCTCACAATTGAAAGGTTATTTAGCTATTTATAGAGGGTAAGCAAATCACATCCTACTTGTAAATTGTGGAGTTCAAACTTTAAATTAACATTTTATCTTCAAATGTTCTTGCTCTCAATGCTTTTTGTTTTCCTTTTCTCTATTTTCTTTCTCTTTTATTTTTCGGGTTTTTTTAGTGTTGTTTTTTTCCATTTCTTTCATCCTACTTTTTCTTTGTTTTTCTTTTTCCATTCTAAGTTTATTTGAGCTAGCCAACATGATGGGTGAGGTTTCCCATCATTGTTGGTGTTGTGACAAAAACACAGCACAGTGGTCGATGCTTGATATTAGTTTACACTTGTATTCTTTCAATTGTGTCCAAGTGTACTTGAATTGTAAATGTTGAGAAATTTTTAGTACTTACAAAACCTAGTGTTTTAGACAATCCTGAGGTGGTGAACGAACTCACTTATTATGGAAATGGATCCTTAACAAAACAACAAGTTCAACATGATTATAAGAAATATTTGAGAATAGAGGTTGCACTTTCCAATTTGTGCCATGTGCCATGAGTTGTTTAATTGCAGGGCTCATGACCATTTTGCAAGAGATTGTAGGTTCCAAACCCATTCGAGACATTCTAGTGCCCTTGTTTTGGGTGAAACATCATCCTAACTATCCAAACCTTGTGACCTATGGAAGAACTTACAGCTTGGTAAAACTTGACCACCCCTAAAATGATTTTCTTATGTCCAAAGTTTGAATTGTGAACCCCCTTTCTACATCTGCCACCTAACTCTATGATAAAAAATACTTTTTCATAATCTAACTTTGGATAAACAATGTTGAACTTTTTGAACGTGTTTGTTATTAGTTGATATTTGAATTCTTAGATGACACGTGTTAAAATAAATGTAACAAATGCTTATAGTAACTTACATGCAGATGCTAGATGTGCATGTTTTTCATGTCATGATGTCATGACCACATGGTTTTTCGAACATGCAATGGTAATTAGTTGGTGGTCAATTTCAAATAGGGAGTTTTGAGTTATGATTCTAGTCCCAACATGATGGTGTCAATGCTAATCATGAGGGGTTTGCACTTTAATAGATACAATCTTGTCAAGCTTGGGGAATATTTCCATCAACGAAAGCTCTCCCGGTCATTTTTCTTGAAGTACTTTTTGGCATCAAGACTCCATTTTTTAGGTGGCAAATTGTACGAATTATTGAGGATATGAGTGGAGGTCCATTTGAAAGCCTTTATCAAATGAATGATTTATTTGGGCCAAAGGAAAGGTTGGAAATATCTAATAATGCAATTTTAAAATTGGCCTAAATTGTTGTACTAAAATGCAAAAAATAGAGCTATTTGAAATCTATGTTGGGAAGGCATGTGTGTTGCTAACCCCCACCCCTCCCCCCCAATTCCCATGCAATCATTGTTTGCCATTGCCATCACATATGAAAATAAAGTATGTGATAATAAAAATAATTGGTTCTGAAAGTGATCATTTAAATGTGTTGCATGGAATGGAATGTCATGTTTGCCTACATCAGCTACCAGAATATTCCACCCATATTCCAACATCTGTTACTCACATAGTTTGCATGGACTTCATACCATGTTTGATAAATCTATGCGTCTCACTACTTATCTAAATAAATAGGTATCCCAAAGTAATTCAAACAAAAAATGCAAAAAAATAAATAAAATAATGTATATTGGGACATGTTACAAATGGTATCATCAACAACTCATCAATTATGGAGTTTGAACTCTAATTAGAAGAAAAGGGCTAACCTTATTGTTAAGGTGAGTTCAATTGCAATATAATGAAACTAATATTGTGGCTCAACAACTATAAATTTAAATAAATGCATCAAGTTTTTTAGATGCATACAAGTGTAGGGGAAGCCTAACACTAGCCACAACCTGCAATGGAATCTTTTTTGGAAGTGAGACCCCAAATATCTCACCCATATCAATATCTTGAGGATTCTGTCCTTTAGGCAATGTCCATGTGAAGCTATGAAGAAGCTTGGCCAGTTCAATTTGCACCATCAAAAGACCATAATTCAGACCTGGACACATACGCCGTCCAGAGCCAAATGGTAACAATTGGAAATCTATCCCTTTTACATCAATCAAATTTTCAACAAATCTTTCAGGATTGAAATCAAATGGATTTTCATAGGCAGATGGATGTCGATGAACGGCCCATACATTCACAAAAATGTGACTTTTGGCAGGTATGTGGTAACCTCCTATTTCACAAGCTTCTTTGTTTTGATGTGGTATCAATAAAGGACCTGGAGCATGAAGTCGAAATGTTTCTTTCACTACAGCTTGTAGGTATTTCAATTGAGGAATGTCATTTTCATCTACAACCCGTTCTTGGCCAACCACATCATCCAATTCATCTTGAACTTTTTTTAATACATTTGGATGCCTTATGAGCTCCACAAGGGCCCATTCCACTGTGGTGGCAATTGTGTCAGTCCCTGCAACAAAAATATCCTACACACAATTGTGGCACAATTAGCCAATGAACATCATTAGTGGGTTGTTGAATTCAAGCAAAAAAACTTGTTATGCATGCAATATTACCTAGTCCTACTACAAACAAATCATGCAAAGATCATAGTGATGTGTTCATTAATGAAGTTCGCAAATCAAATTGTTGAAATCAGTGAACACAACCATTAACCAAATTCAAAACCAATAATTTGGGAAATCTATAGATGAGTTATAAGATCATAGAACAACTTACAATGGCAACTCCCTTGATTGTGATCTCATCAAGCTTGTCACTAACACCATCCACACTGGGATCAGAGAGCATGACATCTAGAAAGTCTTTTGATTCATTTGCCTTGTTTTTTTCTTTTAAATGTTCTTGTATAATTTTGTGGAAAAATCGATCAATCCTCAAATTTATTTGGTTGCATTCAAGTCGAATACCTTGGAGATCAAATGGCTTTAGGAATGGGACATAATCACTAATGTTGAAGACACCACTTATATTCATCATCTTCGTAACAAGATCCTTGAACTCCTCAGATTCCTCATCACTATGCATTGTTTTGAAATATCTTTTCTTGAAGAGTAAGCGTGAGATCACATTCATGGAGGTACTAAACAAGCTTGTTTGCATGTTCACTGGGTTTCCCTCCTGCAAATTGTTCAAACTCCTAATAAGATTTTTGAAACTCCATGAATGCATTTGAATTCAATCAATTTAGTGTCAAGCCCAAACTTGAAGATATTAGTTCCAAAAGAAGGATTGAAACTAAGACTTAAGGCAACACATCCAACTATTTCAATTGTAATGTTGATCAATTTGGATCCTCTCTCTAGCTTTGGTATCATATTCATGCAACACTTGAAATGTAGTGAAAAATAAAATAAAATTGAAATTGTGAAACAATACATTTACCTTACAATGTTCAAAGATCCCATGCACCAACCATGATAACTCCTCATCTCGGACGTTCTTAGAGTCTTCGAGCCTTTTGAGACTAAAAAGCTCTGACGTGCTAAGCTTTCGCATGTGTCGCAAATGATCCCCATAAGGTGCCCATGCAATATCATGTTGTTCAAACATGATCTTACTTGCAATTGTTTCAGGACGTGATGCACATATCAAGTCATGAACCTTGAGCACTTGTTTTGCCATCTCTGGTGAGGAGACGACAATTGTGAGAACAGATCCCAACTTCAGCTCCATGATGTCCCCATACTTCTTCGACAACTTGTAGAAAGCACAGTGGGGAAGCTTGCCAAGTATCAGAAGGTTTCCAACCACTGGCCAGGGGAATGGACCCGGTGCTCTCTCCAACTTTGTGTGCTGGTGGAAAAAATGCTTGTAAAGACGTTGAAGAAAAATCAAAACAGCTATTGTGGCAGCAATTATCTTCAATTGAGCCGGCTGTATCATCAGCTCAGCCCACCTCACAACAATGTTCTCCATAGCATGCACAGAATGTTTCTCGCACTGTGATTTCTTATGAGATCCAGGAATGAAAGGTGTCAATGAATCTTCGCTCTCCCTTGTTCACCGTTACAATAAACACCAAAACAGACTCTCAAGAACTAGGAACCACGCACTGTAAACTCATGTTGTGGCTTTAAGTTATAGGTAGTGAAGGGAAGACTTTAAATAAGCAAATGGCATTTATCGGCCTTGCCTACAAGGCAAGGATATTGTGTTTAGATTCATTACAGAGTCTAGTAGGGATTTTGGCCCCTGGGTAGTAGGTCTATTTTTATACAAGGATTTTTTAAAGATGATATTTCCACTTGTGTTGGAACTTGAGATTAGTTATAGAGTTATGATATCTTGAAGGATTTTGGTTTATTTTAAAGGAATGTTTTGAAAATTATATTTTTTCATGGTGAAATATTTGAATTTTCATAATTCTTCTTTTGCCTTAAGATACTTTTTAATGTAGTGGCAAGGCCACAGTGTGACACACCCCTCGTTTAAAACCAAATATTAACTCACAACTGAGTTATAAAGGGCATCCAGTGGATGGTGTGCTGGTCACCGTGACCCCACACTACCACATACCCTAGTACCTTGGCCAATTCAACACTAATTATATTATTTTTTAAAATGTTGAAATTTTTAATAATTATTTCTTTCAAATCAAGATATATTGTGAAGGAAAATAGTGAATAGTTCATTTGTTGAAATGAATTTTGAAAAATTTATTAATTATTCAATGAACATGTGTTGAAATGGTCAATGTACTACGTAGTCATATGTCAAACATTTCATTTCTAACCCAGAAAAGGGAAGATCACATGCGGCGGCCGTCATATGTGATCTGGTATTAGCTTATGTTGTTTCTTGTGCAGGAGCCCCACACTAGCCTACCATATGGTCAAACAAACAAGCTCAACTAGTAGTCTTTGGACACTTGCATTGTTTTCCAAAAGAAAAACCTCTTTACAATTCACACTATAATTTTTATGTTAATAATTTTTTGTTGCCACACTGTGAAAATTTGCCCCACACAAATACTGGTAGGGGGTGTTTAGCCTTCTCTTTGTGGGGGCCCTCCAACTACACTACAAAGATCCCTCTTGCTTTACAATGTACAATCATCCCTTTGGGATTGGTCAACCAGCACCTACCCTTCTCTTTTCGTGCTATAGACTTTTACCATTTTGCTTTTATTGGCGTGTGTTGCCAATGTACAATCATCCCTTTGGGATTGGTCAACCAGCACCTACCCTTCTCTTTTCGTGGTATACACTTTTACCATTTTGCTTTTATTGGCGTGTGTTGCCATGGATTCGTCTCGTATCAACTCTTCATGATTGTGGGTTTTGACTCTATTGTTTGGGATTTGTATTGAAATTGTGAATGTCCTACCTATCAGTATTGTGCAATTCCTAGGCTCTAGAAGGAACCTTCAATTTTGATTTTTAATTTTTTTAAGAAATCGATTTTGACTCAGTTTTGGTTTCGGTTTCTTTTTTTTCAAAGGTGATTTGATTTTGGTTCTTGTTATTTTCAAAATAGTCTAATTCCCAGTTTTAAGGTAGGTTAGGATAGATTCCAGGTAACCTACTTTCAAACTCTAAACCACACTACTAATTATTAATGGATCAATATTTTATTTTTTTGGGTCAATTGGTTGCAAATTTTCCAATCTCATGCACTTGTATGTTAAGTTAAAAATGTGCCACCTTGTCACCTTGAAATCAGCCCTCAAACACTATCAAGTGCGTCATAAAACTCACCCAAATAGCCCCAAATTTGCCCCCAACATTACTTATGAAAAGTCCCCCAATTCATCCACTTTTTGCCCCCAAATCTGCCCTAATTCAGCCCCCCAAAACACCATTTTCCCCTAATTCTGCTAAAATCAAGAAATTCAAATTGAAAGTGCCATAACAACAAAGAAATTCTAAAAATTGTAACTAGACAATTTTTGTGTGTGCATCATATCCAATTCCTAAGGCACGGGTCATTCCAAAATCATTCCAAAGCCTATAACAACCAAAAAGAACAAATTGAATTTCATCAATTGTGACAAACACGGGCATCAAACTTGAAAGATGCAAGCGACAAGAAATAAAATTTATGTATCTAAAGCCTATTGTTGCCATTCTCCAAGTCCAAAAGCCCAAGTGAGGCAATTACATCCTCATTTCATTCATTAAGGTTTCTTCCATCTCTAGAAATTTCTCCATGGATGGCAAACCACCAACATGTTCATCTTTATCCTTGAATGGATATTTTGTATATGCTTATAAAATTTCAAGATTGTCCATGCTCAATTACCACAAGCATCTTAGATACGTGCAAATACTCTTAGACTCTTTTTACCTCAATTTGAGAATCAACAATCCTCAACACTTGATGGAAACACAACTCTTGGACATAAATGCATTACAAAACACTTCAACCAAATGCTTTCAACAAATTGAATGGGGAGATGGTTTTTGCCAACCAAAAGGGCAAGGTCTTGCAAAAATTGTTTTTGTTGCATAGCATCCTTTTTGTAAGGATCTTTTACACCCAAAAAAATTAATATTTTAGAACTAAACACATTAGGTCATTTTTTTACAAGTTGTCTTTCCAATATAAGTTTTAATGGAGAGTTTACTCCATCCTCAAAAAAACTTTGCAAGCATAAGCATGATCTACATCTACATGTCTTTTAAAAATTGTTATACCATTTTAAAATAATATGTTGTAATTCCTCTCCTTTCGTTTGTTTTTGGATTAAAAGGGACAAGATTAGCATAACAAATCATATAATGCATGACCTAAGGTTTTCTTCCATCAACAATGTTATTTTCATTTACAATATAATATGACCAAAACAATGCATTCCTATTATGAACTCTTCATTTTTCTCTTTAGCCATGCAATTTTTGAAAATTCAATTTCATTTTCAATCGCATTGGAATATGTCTGCAAATTTATATTTTCTTGCATAATTTATATCAAAGGTTCCTTTTCCACAAAAAAATTGAATGGGAAAAATATCAAAAAATTCATTTTCAATTATTATTTCATTCTCATTTGTCCTTGAAAATTCCATTTTCCAACAATCTTTACAAGTGGTGTGACTATAATGGAAAGACAAAACAAAAGATTTTGTGAATTATAAAATGGGTTAAGTGTTTTAGGGTTTTCTAAATTTATTTTCTAACCTAAAAATCATTTAAACATTTACAAACATCCAAAATCATTTACACTGAAACATGTACAAGCAATTATAAGAGAGTTCACTTTTAATCATGGCCAAAAAAACCCATAAAAGAAAAAAAACTTGCTTTTCCAAAGCTTCATCCAAAAATCCTTGCAAAAAAATAATAAATTTGTTTTTAAAATTAGAACAAAAGGAAATAACAAAGAAAAAAAAGTAAATAACCCAAAAAATGAATCTAGAAAGAAAAACCCATAGAAATGTTTTGAAAAAAAAAGAAAAAAAGGAAAAAAAGAGAAGATAAACTTATTACCTCCACCAACATGGAGCTTGTTATTTCCAGCTTCCTCCAAATTTGTAGCCTCAAAGCTTTAGCACCCTAAGCCCCTTGTGCCAAGTTCCAAAACCTAGAAAAAAAGGTGGTAATACCTATCTAAGCATGGTGAAACACAAGGAACAATGAAACATAGGAACAACAAAGCATAAGTTTTAGCAAAGTAACAAGGAGCAAAAAGGTACTTGGTACTTAGCTTCAGGTGGAACAAGTTAGAAAATACAATGAAGCACATAGGAGTAGCAAAACACGCAAGAACAATGAAACACAAGAGTAGTGAAACACAAGGAATGCAAAACATAGGAGTAGTTAAGCTATAAAACATAAATAATAAAAAAATGGGGCCAAGTTGTAACTTGGCCCTATTTTGTAGATTAGCAAAAAGTTTCTTCATGAAGCTCTTGTTCTTTTCAACTTGTTGTTGAAAAAGCATCATGCACCACCTAAAGCCTAAACCTAAAATAACTAATTAAACCCTAAAACCTAAACCTAATTAAACACACTAAAAATTAGTGCCTAGGCTACTATAATACCTTGAAGGTTGTCAAGAAGGGTGTTTGAGATACCCTTTGAAGTTCTCAAAAAATCAGTTTTCATTTGGGTGAACATCAACAAGTAGGTTTTCAAAAAGGTTATCACCTAAAGTGATAACCACCAATTTTCATTTTGAAAACCATATTAAAAACCTTAAAGGTTTCACCAAAAAAATGTTGATAGGAAAATTGGTGGCCGTGCCATTTTAATACCTTGAAAGGTTATCAAGAGGGGTGTTTGAAATACTTTTTGAAGTTTTCCAAAAATCAATTCTCACTTGGGTGAGAATCAACAAAGAGGTTCTCAAAGAGGTTATCACCTTAAAATAACCATTAATGTTCATTTTGAAAACTTGATTGAAAACCTTAAAAACTTTCATTAAAAAAATGATAATTGTCAAACACTAATACATACCAATGTTGAAAGGACATTTGGTTTCTAATGTTAAATCCAAGGGTTCAACATTTGATTCTTGTGACTCAAGAACAAAAATAACACGCTTTTGTTAGAACCATCACAAGAATTGAAACCATGAAACTAGCCTTTTGTTAATTTGGAAGCAAAATTGAAACCATGAAAAAATATTTTGGAACACATGGTTAAGTTCTTTAAGTAAACAAATGATTTATTTGAAAAGTTTACAAGTGGATTAAACTTTATATTCAAATATGTATTTTAAATAGTTGTTCAACCCCATACCTATATAGTCATTGGTTTTAATTTGTTATGAACTTTGTACATAAAGCATTTTGGAAAAAGACCCTTTGCATTTGGATTGCATTACAAGGAATCTTGTCCATTCCAACCCATGCATTTGTGACTTGTGTCCAAATCAACCATTTTTGTGATTATAGTTGCGACTATTTTCCATGGCATTTAGTGAAAATTTTTTGTAGTTGCATAAACGACTACAAAGTGGTTTGCAATTTCATATGTAATTTAGACTTGTGACTAAATTTGTTGATTTTGATGAAAATGAAGATGAAAAATACATTTATATCATCCAATTTTAATGGCATCCCAAAATAGACAAAAATGTAGTTATTCTTGTGACTTGGAAAATGGTTCATATGCCATTGGACACCATGTGGTGTCTTTTTAATTATAAATATTTGCGACTATAAATCCTAGTTGCAAATGTACATGTAATTAAATGTGAAAAAAATATGAATTTCCTAGGGAAATTGTTGGATTTACTAGTTTAATTTTTTTCCCTTAATTTTCTCAATGAACTAACCATTAAATGTGTAGTAGGGATTGGCAGGTTTGCGAAAATTTTAGAGGACCCATGGAAATTCATGGTAGAAATGGACCATTTTGAAATTCCTAACATTATATAATTTTTCATAATTTGTAGATAGGTGTGAAAAATACACATTTATCATCCATTGATGGATGAAAACATAATTATTTTTGCAATTAGTCATGTAGAGAAATGGTTAGTAGGTAGCAAATAGTAAATAGGGTTAGGTAATAGGTAGTAGGTATTAGGTAATATGTAAGTAGGTTAATTAGTAATACATATTTTATTGTGTTGAATGAAATAATGCATGTTTAATTAATTACTTAGGTTAGTTAATTAATCAATTAGTAAGTTGTAAGTTGTAAGGTAATAAATAATAAGCAATATGTATGTGAGTTAAATAGTAGGTATTTTATCATGTTGATATGTGATAATGCTTTTTTTATTGATTATTTAATTAATTAGGTAGGTTATGCAATTAATCTATTAAATAAATAATAATTAAGATAGGTAATAAGTAGTATGTATGTGCACTAAATAATAGGTTATAGGGGTAATTAATACGTGATAAATGTTTTAGTCAATTAATTATTTGATTAGGTAAGCAATGTAGTTTATTTATTGGATTTCTAAGTAGTAGGAATAATTTATCATATATTTATAAACATTATATAATTCATAAGATCCTTTGTAATCCACCTTTTTTTAATTCATTGTGGACCTATAAAACTCACATGTCATTTTCTATAAATTTACCTGATTAGGATCAACATCATTTTCAATTGCAAGGATTACTTCAAGCTTTTTCTTTGTAGCAGCAACAATTGATTGCATGAAATTTAAGACTAGTTTCACTTGGCCAAGTTTAGCCATCAATTCTTCCTCATGGCTTTTCAACTTGACCATTTCAACCCTTTTGGATAAAAGTTCCATCCCCAAAATACCCATCAATTCAACTGCTTTTGTTTTTCTCTTTTCCAACCAAGGGTTAATTTCCCCCATTGTCACAATAGGGGGGTGTTTCAAATACCTTTCATTTGTTCATTTTTTCTTCCTTCACTAAACCCACAATGCCATCTTCTATCTTCACTTTTGATGCAAATTTACCCAATACTGCAACCTTCTTCTCAACATACTTATCCATCCAAGATGACCAATTTGATTGTTGATTTGCACTGGTTTCATGAGCAAGTCTAGCCCAACTCATCTTCTCCCTTTTCACAATTTCTACAACTATCCCCTTAGCAAATTCCTTGCCATTTATTATTTTTTTGGGGGACCATATATTCAACAAGATAAATCTCTTTTATCCTATCCAATACCTTTTGGTCATGATAATCAACAAATGAGTAGCCACCTTCCCCTAACTAGCCCAAATACCTTTTTCACTTCTACTTCCACAACATCTTTGGACTTGATTCTACGTGGGTTGACACCTTCATTAGGCAACCCATAATTCTATTTGAACTCATGAAAATCAATTGTAGGAGGAGGGTGGTTCTTCAGCAACTTGGTAATTTTGATCTCAACATCTTCAAGGGTTTCTTCTTCCATAATTTGTGTTGTGTCAATTTCATCTTTGTTGATAGTTGGTCTTTTGATAATTTACTCCTCATGGTGATGTTGGAACACCCCCTCCCCCTCCCCCTCCCCCTCCCCCCCAATAATAAAAACGTACCATTCAAGTCAAACTTCATATCTATGCAAGTTTTGGGGCAATGACCTAGCTAAACATTATAATTCAAGAGTTGTTCAATGATGTGAAATCTAAATCCAACAAGGTCACAAAAGTGTAAAAGGAAAGCTTCAAATATTTGTAGAAATCAAATTAAATTCGTCTAGCACATTGATGTATAACCTTATCTTTTATTATGTATGAACATTGAAGGAATCAATAGTTTGCAATCTCAAAAGTAAGATTGAAGTTTGAAATGAATTTACATGATAATTTAACAAACAATAATGCAAATCTTGTCCACTTAGATAACTCCTTTTTGGTTTTCTATGGACAAACTTCGTAACACACTCTCCCAAACAATGCAATTGAAGTTTGTCAAACACTCTGGAAAACATTGAATGTCCTTATGAAAGATGTGCTACTTTACTACACCCACCAACATCAAACAAAAAACTACATAGTCGAGTCAAAATAATTTCCATTAGTTAAATGGGTTCAAAATTAAACCTAAAAGCTTGTTTGAGCTCAATTTGTAGCAAGATGATTAAGAAGTTCGACTAACTTACACATGAAAACCTTCAATAAATTTTTAACTTTACATAGTCAGAGGATAGAAAGTTGACAACTTACCTATAGGATTGGTGATGGTTCACATGGAGCAATGTGAATGTTAAACTTTGTTGCAATTGTCGCCTTACACAAAAAAAAATCGTTTGCACCAACTTTGGTCCTTACGTTTTAAAAATTGATTTCCCCTAAAATATTGTATAACATATACTCCAAATATTGGACACAAAAGTGGCCTAAAGGGGTCACCATAATGTGCTTTCATTTTAAAAGACTCTTTTCACTAACCTTGGGGCAATGATAATGTAAGTCATGATTATGAAAAAAAAACCTTGTAAGGTCTTAGGAAGAAAAACATTATTAAGAGTTTGAATTCAGTGTGAAAGAGGTAGGAAGTAAATCTAACCAATAAAGCAACATGCCTTAATCGTTTAACCGAACTTGAAATCTTGGAATATTAAATCTTTGCAACACCATTAAATACTTAAAAAAACTAACTAAACTAATGTTATCATTAGCTAGTGGGAGGGAAAGGAAATAACTAATATCTAAGGATTATTTTCTATATATCTACTATGAACAAAGTGTTAAAGATAATCATTAGAAAAGTATTAAACAAATTTGTGAAGGGAAAAATGAAGGGGAAAACTTGGATGAGAAGGACAATGGGGAGGACATTCTATGACTAAAAATATTCAAAAAACATGGCTACAAGTGGGCACCACAATATGTCTCTCCTATCTTTAGGGAAGAATTATCACATGAATATAACAAAAGAACACAACAAGTGGTAGGGGGTAGGAGGACCCCCAAGTTCAAAAAATAAAATGGTGTTGAGGAAGATCTTAAATGTGCCACCAACATGTGTGCATCAAGAAATGTAAAAAAGCATAGTGGTTAAAGTGAAAATCAATCACCCATTGAAGACTGAGGGATAACTAGAGATACCACAATGTATTACCATCACAATTGGGCATCTATTCAAAATCAAATAATGCTTTTTAAAAGGAAGGAAGAGGCACTTGCCCCCTCCAACATTTTGGCATCATCCACCATTTTGGTATTATAATTTTCCACCATTTTGACCTTTTACACCATTTGTACAATACTACCAATGGGGTGGTCAAATGGGGCACTAACAAGTGGGATGCCATTACTTTACACCTAAGGAGGTTAACAATTCCTATTACATGTGCAAGAAGGAGAAATAGCAAAATTAGAAAAGAATGTTCTTTAAACAAAACTACCATAGAAATTGAATGTTGATATTTTAATAGCAAAGTTACCATATGTAAAGCCCTTGTAATTAGGGGTACCAAGTAGTTTATCAAGCAACCTAGAGCACCAAGGGAGTCACCTCCACTAGCAAATTTGAATGGTCCCCTCGGAATATCAGTTTACTAATGGTAATGTGGAAATACCATTTGAACTCATTACAAGGTGGGAAGTACCGGCTCCTAGGGTAATATAATTAGCAAATTACCACCATCATTTGTGGTACCACAATGACAAGAGGACAAAAATGCAAATGAGGTAATGCGTCTTACTAGAGTAAAAAAAATGATTACCCTAGAAATGGTTGGATTATCACTTGAAGTCTAGAGAGGAAGGCGCAAGAGAAGCATTAGCCCTTGGCAATTTAAAAGGAGTATCCTATGGAGTAAGAGAAGATCACCTTTCATAAGACACTACCTTGAAATAAAAACAAAGTGACACAAAGAAGGTTTCCAATGACAAATTTTACATCTATAACTTTCAAGAAAAAAAAAAATAGTGTTAAAAGAAACACCTATTTGGGAAACTACTTATGAAAAACAAAAAGCAATAACCTCCACAATGCTACCTATATGAAAAATTACCACTGTAACACCTAACCCATTAATACCACATGTAGAAGAAATTACTACTAGAGCAATATCTACCCCCATAATACCACTTAAAGGAAAAATGACCACCATAGCACTATCAGTAGAAAAAACTACCACCATAATGGTACCTAGTGTTATAATACCACATGCAAGAAAAACTAGTATACTAACACAACCTACAAAAATAACTACAACTATAATAATACGAACTGCTATCCTGCCACATGTAGGAAAATTACCATCACAATAGTACCATATGATCATATTACTTTATTTGGATTTGTTGGACTAGGATTAGAAGGACATAATTTAGATTACAAAAAGAATATCATTTCAAGGTTATCACTCATTAGCAATAGCTAGATAAATTGCATTTCCACTGGTACTATCAAACCCCCCCCTTGGGAGCTATTTGCACCCACCTCCCAAAAACTCAATAATATCATCACTTTCTTACTTGTACTCAAAATCAAGCAAGGCATCACAAACACGTCGGCCCTGCTAATAGATAAGATGTTGAACAATTACCTACTGCAGTGTGTCCACACTCTGAACAACAAAATAATCTGTTCCAATCTAAACAGTCTAAACACTTTCACCAAAGAAACCGGTTCACCTAATGTGAATCTCGTTTTAATAAGTTAAAAATTCCAAGAGTTGGATCTGATGCGATAGTCCCTGTCCCTGTGAGGGCAGGGCCCAACAAAGTTTCACCACTTTTTTTTTCATTTCTTCATGGATTGCATGAATACAATGGAATTCATTAAAAGATCAAGCAAAATGAACAAATTACAAAAGGAATTAAAAGCATAAGCATGAAATCAAAAATATAAGGGTGTTCTCTAGCAAACAACCCTTTAGTTGAAGCACCATCCAAAGCATTTTCACGCTTAATCACTTGGCAACAACCTTTGCATTGGTACTCTTGTAAATTTCAAAACTGGCAAATCTGCTTGCAAAGACAATTTATTTGACAAATGAAAAGATAGAAAACTATAATTGCTTGCACGAGATTCAACGGCATTCATTAAATGAACATCTTCAACTTTTTGTTCACCAAGTTATCATTCAAAAAGTAGATGATGGATAAATAGCTAGGTGAGATGAAGGTTTGGAAACATGTTTGGACTTAGCACCACCAAAAATTGAATCTAGTGTTGGTCAGCTTTTTTTTTTATGACCAGTAGGCCATGGTTTTTGTCAAAAATAATAATGTGTCACGTAGGTATCAAATTATAAAACTTGACTTTTAAAAAATCACCTATTTTCACATTTCCATGTGCTTACCTCATGTTCCAATGGGGTACAACACATCCCTGTGAGCGAACATGGTGCTCCCAAGTGTCAGACGGGTACCACATCATTGATAGATCAACTCCATGTCATCTACTGAAGTGACACCTAGTTGACAAAGGGTTCATAATGAGAATCCAAGTCATCTTTCCTTAATATCTGTCCCAAAATGCTCTCCAAACATGCGCACCTATACAGCCCATAATTCTACACCCACACACCCACAAATCCACATTCAAAATAGCTAACCCCATTGAAAATAATGCTTAAGGATTGTGGGCATTTCATGAATTTGGGACCCAAGCATTATTCCATTACCCCTTTTCATTCACACCTTCATTTTTAACAAACACTTAGTTTTTAAACCTTTCTTTACACTTTGACCTTTTATTGAGGCTCCTCTCACTTGATCCACCTTCTTTTAAACAAACAGTCTCTTCACTTCAAATCATTTGCCATCCCTCTGTTTTGGTTGGGACAGATTCTAAGAACTTGTTGCTTTAAGTTTCACCCATTTGTTCCCTAGTTGCATTCTTAATTTTTTTCATCATATGCACAAATTGAGAGAATAGAAGCCTAGTAGTTTTCCTTATTCCCCATCAAAATTCTTTAAATTATGCATCATAGTAAAAAATTGTCATTGTATTTATTGTCATGTAATTGAAAGAAAAAAATTAATGTTTTTGAAGCTTCTTAATGTTGAATATTGAAACATTATATCACAAAACCTTTTACATCAAAGATCCTTTGGCATGCATTCTAAGTTTGAAAATTCAAAATACTTTAGTTATTTCTTAAGAGTTATTTCACACATTTTGATGCAAGATGTCCTTTCTCATATTTGATGATAAATATGGCTGTGATGATGATTGTTATAAAATTCACACCTTGGGTGTAATGTATAAGCAATAAGTAGAACTTGATGGACAACTGTGGCAACTTGTGTCATCCTAAGATTGGGTGTAGAATTCTCAATAAACAGGGTTATTCTCTAATTCATTGTTCCATATTTGTATGTTGTCAATTTCCACCTTGGCATAAAAGTTTGGATCCTTGTAAGTCATGTTTTCAAGTTGTTGACATCTTGAAAACTTGAAAGTTATGGGTGCCCAATTATTTGGAAAAGTTGGCACTGTGTCTAAATTTGCTGTCTAGATCAGATGTTTAGAGGAATTGAGAAACTTGACAGCAAACAATGTTATTTCTGAAGATGAAATTCCTCTTGCATCAAAAGGAGTTGAGAAAAATCATTTCAGAACTCAAATTTGAAGAAATTGTTCTTAAAAGAGGCCTTCTTGAGTAATATCTATTATAGCAAAAGAAAGTCAGCTCATATGACAATGCTCTTGAACATTTTTAATTCCTTGTTTCACTTAACATTTGCATGTTATTAACTGACTCATAAACCATGAAGCTTATGTTTTGGAGATGGAGGACTCAGGTAGTTAGGTGCAATTTGAAACCAACAAGCTCAATATCCTTGTAGATCAATTGGCCAATCAGTAGTTTATTGCAGGCAGGAATGTAACCATTTCTGACGTAGCAGAAACCCTTGAAAATGCTGCTGTAGTCTCAAATTCCACTTAGTTTTGAAAATAACTCTGTACATAAGAGAAAAGAGCCAGTAGACCTAAGTAGTACAAATGGTAGAGGCAGGGTTACTACTGGCAGGCTCTGTGGCCACTTTTTCAGTGGTACCAAATCTGACAACAGTGTTCACCCATTGCAGTTTATATTACTGCTACACATGGTATGGAAAAACTGAAGTTGAGAAAGTGATTGACAGGACAAACTACTAGCATCATCAATAGTCCATGCAAGAACAAACACTATATTGAAGTGATGAAAGCGATTTACATCCCTCACCATGATTGTTCTCCCAACTATTTTTGAAATAAACTTAGTGGAAATATGGCAATCTTCACAAACCTGCAGCTTCTCTTATTCAGAGTGGAGTACCAGGTGCTGTGTTGAGGAGCCTGAATGCAATTGCCAGGTTCTCACTATGGTGGCACAAATGAGACGCCTTTTCTTCTTCCTCTACATCATGTAGCACAATTGTAGTATGTGGCACATACCCAGCATCATGCATGAGCCCTGACAATCTCTTCAGTTCTGCACAGATTTCAACCATCTGAGGGTGGTCTTGATCATCTACTACAAATGTATGCACCTTGTTATCCACCTCAATCCAGGTGCGACCTAGCTGCCTTTTCACACATCTTTCCTTTTTTTGCTGTTCAACATCCTCACAGAGATGATTGTTGCCAGAAGCAGCATAGATGTTTGCTAGCAGCAAATAACCCACAGCATTTTCAGACTCCAATTCAATAACTTGCTTAGCAACACATTCTCACATCTCCACATTTCCATGAATTCTGCGAGCACCGAGCAAAGCCATGCATGTAGCAAAATGTGGTTTACAGGGCATGCTCTTGATCATATTCTCAGCCTCCTGTAGATGACCAGCATGGCCAAGAAGGTCAACCATGCAGGTGTAATGTTCCACTGTTGGAGAAATCATGTAAACTTCCTTCATTGAAGTATAAAAGCACATGCCTTCATGTACCAAACCTGCATGGCTACAAGCTGACAGACGACGAACAAAAGTGATATCATCTAGCTGTACACCTTCTTCACACATTTGTTCAAAATATGTAAGAGCTTCCTTACCATGCCCATGCATGGCAAATCCTCCGAGTATGGAGTTCCAAGAGACCACATCCCACAATGGCATCTCATTGAACACTCTCTTGGCATCCTCCATGCTGCCACATTTTGCATACATGTCAACTAAGTAATTCCCCACAAAGACAGCTAAATCCCATCCACTTAGAATGATCTGCTCATGGGTACACCTGCCCTCTTCAAGTGCAACCACACTGGCACATGCATTCAGAACCCCCACAAAAGTAATGGGGTCTGGCTGCACACGTTCCTGCGGCATTTGTTGAAATAGTTCCAGTGCCTTCTGCCCTTGTCCACATTTCAAGTGTCCCAATATTATGGTGGTCTAAGTGACCACATCATGTGATTGAATATTGTTGAACACCCTCTGAGCATCCTCCATGCTGCCACATTTTACATACATGTCAACCGAGCTACTCCCCACAAACACATCTGAATCCCATCCACTTTGAATGATCTGCTTGTGAGCAAATCTGCCCTCTTCAAGTGCAACCAAGCTGGCACATGCATTCACCACCCCCACAAAAGTAAGAGAGTCTGACTGCACACCTTCCTGTTGCATTTGTCGAAACAGTTCCAGTGACTTCTGCCCTTGCCCACATTTCACATGTCCCAATATCATGGAATTCCAAGTGACCACATTGTGTGATGGCACCTTGTTAAAAACTCTCCTCGCATCTTCCATGCTGCCACATTTTGCATACATGTCAATCAAGCTATTCCCCACAAACACATCCAAATCCCATCCACTTTGAATGATTTGTTCGTGAGCACACCTGCCCTCTTCAAGTGCAACCAAGCTGACACATGCATTCACCACCCCCACAAACGTAACAGAGTCCGGCTTCACACCTTCGTGTTGCATTTGGCCCTTGTCCACATTTCCCACGTCCCAATATCATGGCAGTCCAAGTGACCGCATCCCGTGACTGCATTTTGTTGAACACTCTCTGAGCATCCTCCGTGCTGCCACATTTGGCATACATATCTACGAGGCTACACCCCACAAAGGCATCACCCTCACAACCACTTCGAATTATCTGTTCATGAACCTGCCTACCCTCTTCAAGTGCTCGTAAGCTAGCACATGCATTGAGCACTGGAACGAAAGTGAATGTGTTAGGAGTCATGCCTTTTTTTTGCATTTCTTGGAAAAGCGCAATCGTCTTCTCGTGTTGCCCAACCTTATCGTACCTTGCAAGCCTCGTATTCCACGAGAACCGGTCCAATTTCACAGTCCCTGGTGCCATTGCGCCCAGTTTTGCATCCACCCATGGGGGATTCCTTCGGTCCCCAATCCAGAGTGAATCCTGCGTCGTCTTATGCTTGAAATCCTCGATTGTGCAGTCGCCTTCTCCAACCTGCATTCCCACCACAGCGAAGGATCTGAAAAGAATTGCTGCCAGAGTGTCTCGATTCTCTGGCCCGCTGCTGTTGGTCCACCCTTTCCACCCCAATTACTTGCAACCGCTCTGCTGCCTCAAGTCACTACATGTGCTAACCGGCGCCACTCGACGGTGAGTCGATGGCGCACTGCCATCACCACGAAGATTTGACGAAGCAAGCGAATTCAGGGGCTTGGAATTCCCCGGTGCCCCAACAGCAGCACCAATCTCACAACCACAAACAGGTTCAGCAGACTGGTTCAAAGCACAGCTCACCACAGCTCTTCCTCTTTTATTTGTTGGGTTTTTCCACTGTTGCCTTTTTTTGTTTCTGTGTTTTTTTTTCCTTCCTATTTTTTCTTTGTTCTTCTCTTTCCATTCTAAGTTTATTTGAGCCACTTAGCATCATGGGTGAGGTTTCCCATCACTGCTGCTGTTGTGACAGAAACTCAGTACAGTGGTTGATGCTTGATATTAGCTTACACCTGTACTCTCTCAATTGTGTCTCGGTTGACTTGAATTGTAAGTGTTGAGAAATTCTCCATACTTACAGAAATTAGTGTCTTAGAGAATCCTGAGGTGGTGAATGAACTCACTTATTATGGAAATGGATCCTTAACAAAGCAGCAAGTTCAACATGACTGCAAGAAACATTTGAGAATAGAGGCTGCCCTTTGCAATTTGTGCCACATGCCATGAGTTGCTTAGTTGCAGGGCTCATGACCATTTTGCAAGAGAATGCAGGTTCCAAACCCACTTGGGACATGCTGGTGCCCTTGTATTGGGTGAAGCATCATCCTAATTGTCCAAACCTAGTGACCTATGAAGAACTTACAGCCTGGTAAAACTTGTCCACCCCTGAAAGGATTTTGTTATGTCCAAAGTCTGAGTTGTGAACCCCCTATGTACATGTGCCACCTAACTCTATGATCAAAAGTATTATCTCACAGTATAACTCCGAATAAACAATGTTGAACTTTATGAAAGCACTTGTTATTAGCTGATCTTTGAATTCTTAGATGACCTGTTTCAGAATAAATGTAGCAAATGCTTTTAGTCACTTACAACCAGATGCTAGATGTGCATGTTTGTCATGTCATGACTACATGGTCTTTCTAACATGCAGTGATAATCAGTGGTGCTCAATTTCAAATAGGGAGTTTTGAGGTATGATTCCAGTCCCAGCAGGAAGGTGTTGATGCTAATCATGAAGGGTATGTGCCTGAACAGATACAATCTTGTCAAGCTTGGGGAATATTTCCATCAACGGGGCCTCTCACGGTCATTTTTCTTGAGGTACTTTTTGGCATTGTGACAACTAAACTAAGCCTTGTTGTATATAACAGCATACACCAAGTCATCCAAAGACAAAAGGTTTACAAGCTTTGTTCAATATTCTCTGCTGTCTATGAGCAAATAAAGGAAATTCTTCTTCAGAGTTTGGCAGTGTGATGGAGGGGGAGGAATCATTGCCACTCTTCTTGCCAGAGATAATGGTGATGGATCCTTCATTTCGCCAAGCAGTTCCTTTCCTACCACCAATTACACTATTCCATGGAACAGCTGATTACTCCATTCCTCATGAGGCCAGGTACTGTAACTGGAACATACTTCTTACTGAATTGTATTCTTCAAGGATGGTCTTAAAATGAGATGTTCTTGTGTTAGTTCCTTTACAGTTTGTGAAATTGTATGTTGCAGTGTCACTTTTGGAGAAGCATTACGGTCAGTTGGTGCAAAAGTGACTAACAGTTTTGTACCCAGACAAAACACACACAGACTTGTTCTTGCAGGTTTTCTTCCAAACCCTCCTTATGAAATTGGTGTCTCATTATTGGTGTGAAAATAGTTTCCCTTGTGTAGAGGGTACAAGTTGATTCCCCAGTCTCTTGTTGCTCACCTGATGATGAGCTTTAGAGCACCCAATCCTTTCAGATTGTGTGAAGAGGGCTTAAGAGCCAATTGTTCACAACAAGGGAACACAATTACCATTCTTACCAGGCCTCCCTAACCTCTTAATGTGGTTATTTCCTTTTCATGATGGCCGTGATAAGTAGCGCATATCAACCTAAATCTCTTCTCATGAAGAGCATGGCCTGCCCAGTGGACGCAGATCCTGTCCTTGGAATACTCTATGGCCAGATAGCAGAGTCTTAATATATGACAGATAATTTTTCTTTGACATCTTAGGATCCCATGCGTGGTGGTGAGGATAAGTTGTTAGCCGACATTCTTTCAATTGTACATGCTGATGATGAAGAATCAAAAGCTGAAGATGCCACAGCAATGATGCGCCAACGACTTGTGCCTGAAATTCTTTTGCAACTTGCCCGTAAAGTCAGTCCATTCTGAACAGCAGATTCCAACATTCACAAGGTGGGCATTTCTCAGTGAGTTAAATATTTGTGCACAAGGATTTGCAGGGTGTGCCTGCCATGTAAAAATTATGACTAAATTGTAAGGGAGTTACATGTTATACATGATCCTTGTACATTATACAACAACTGACAAACCTCCATTACTATGTGATTGTAGTAAAGTGACAGCATGTTTTTAGTATGCAGAAGTTTACTCACTATTGCATCTTGGGTCTGTTGTAGATGTTGCTGCTGTAAATCTGAAAGAGGTGAAGGAGTGACCCATGGTATTGAGGAGAAACAATTCACCTGCATATTACCAATGGCAGATTCCATCTTTATTAAAATGTCAACTGAGGTTTGGTTTTGATGATTTATTTCCTTCCAGTCATCTCCTCATGCTTTGAAAAGAACTCAACGGAATCCACACCTGCTGTGTCACTATATTCAAACATAGTAGTGCATATGATCATGCAGACAGTGAACTTCATCAGGTAATCAATGATTCTTCTTGAATTTAGCATGTTTGATTAGGCAATGATCATTCTGTGCAATAGAGGAACAAGCACATGTTTTGAATATTTGCATAAAGTTTTGAATCAAACATTGTGACAATTACATCCTCCCAAACATCAAATTGACAATCTCCATTCAAATGAAACATGCTAGATGTCAATGTGAAGCAACCTTTCCCACTAATATGCAAATTCAAGGATGCAAAGTTGATTAATGTTGTGTGGTGAATCATCTTTCAACATGTACAGAGAATATTTGCCAATTTTTTCTTAAAATAGTGCACCAAAATATGTGTCCATAACATATACTAGTGTGGCTTGTGCCTTTGGTCCAAGTGTCAACTTGTTGCTCAAGTAATTGAATTTGAATTTTGAATTTTTAGATGACAAAGATTTCAAATTTTAATATTTTTGGCACCTTATGACCAAAAATTACAAAATCACCTCCATAAGATCCTACTCATTGAGAACTTTCCAAAAATATCAAAAGCATCTATATAATATAAATATTGATGTCCGTCCCTTAGTCCGTGCTATTCATACCTACCTCTTTCAAGCCTGCCTACCCCACTCCTCTCCCAATAACTAGGTCACTCCTTTCTCCTACCCACCTACACTCGAGCACCCCCTGGGTAACTAGTACTCTGAAAATTTGGTACCTCATTTATTGAAGGTGGGACGATCAAAGAAAAGAAGGTAATTATGAGAGACCAAAAGATAATTATGGATCTATAGGACCCTGTGCTTCAAGGAATATTCCATTAGCATGCACTAGATTCTCTTTTGGTCTTGGAGCCCATGAAGTTGAAGCCCATTAGCGAGCAGTTTTTTAATTCTAAGCATGGGGTTTGGACCTTTGCAATTTGGGCATGTTTATTGAAATTTGTATTATAAGAATATTCAAATGCCTTCATACTCAATTTCAAACTACTTGGAGTTTTTATCTCTTGAAATTGGGTGTGAAAGTATTTGAATACTTTTATCATTTAATTTATAATAAACATGCCTGACTTGCATTTGGTACAAATATCGTGCTTGCACAAAAACAAAATGAGCAAGGTGTGAGGCACATGTACATGGACATTCCAATGAGCTCAGGATACATGAAAAAAAAATGTTTACCTATTGAAGTCAATCATGGCCATGAGGAGCTCCACAAGTCCTCTTGTTATGTCCAACAAAATGGAATTGATGCAAATGTGCCAATTTGCATTATCGAGGTGTACCCAAGTGATGTATGGTATCCACACCTAGAGTCAATGATTTTTGTCCCAGACATGGAACATACGTCTTGAAAACTTGGAGAAATATGGGTCTCCCTTTCAGAAAGACCTCAAATTCATCATTAACAACCTTTTAATGTTGATCCTGGCCCTCTTCATATGCATCCACAAGAGCTTCTTCTCCTTGCTAGTTTGTGGCAAACACATAGAAAACTTTGTCACCCTCCTTGTATCCCATATGGAAGGCTTGTTCCATTTTCAACACATCAATTTTCAAGGCCAATCTCACCATGGGCATGGATATCATTATGCAGAGGGGAATGTTCATTCGAGCTTTCTCCTTTGGCAGAATCTTATGTCTATCTAAGACCTCCACAATCTTGAACTTGTGGTGGACTTGGACTTTCTAGATTATGTCATCAAATGTGCCTAGTTCTATGTCTTGAGCTTGGACTCTACAACCTACATCTGCAACACATTGAAAATGAAATAGATTCCCACTTTGAAACCAAAGTTCACAACAAGATTGAGCTAGAT
>Ga0209611_10004264_pt1 | contig 24536 bp, 14 predicted proteins | sample S1TSphgellanicum_3_FD_187693 | JGI IMG/M metagenome (GOLD analysis project Ga0209611, IMG submission 187693) | Host-associated microbial communities from peat moss isolated from Minnesota, USA - S1T2_Fc - Sphagnum magellanicum MG (SPAdes) (version 2) | ecosystem: Host-associated > Plants > Peat...
AATTCCAAATAGATCAAAACAATAAACGTCATTTGTCCTTCACAATGAGCATGGCTAACTTTGACCTAATTTTGTCTCTATAGCTGAGTGGTTTTACCTGTTGTTTTTTATGATGAAACAAATGCATTAAGATGATTATCATATTCTCACTTAGTCTTGTGCATGTGGTTACTGTCAGCAAGTTGAATGAGCACACTTGAAAGAGAGCGTTCCTCAAGGAAAGAGAGTGTTCCTCTTTTAGAATAGACAGACTTTGTTTCTTGTGTTTTATGTTTTGAAGAAACTTGTTGGCAATGGTGTGCCAATGTAGTGAAGTCTTTGCAAGCCCTTGGTTTATTGTTAGTGGCAAATGTGTGGTTGGAATTTGATATTTATTTGTTATGGAGCTTTTTTCTTGATGTAGAATGTTTTGTTGGTCATTGGTGAGTTGCACGATGGAGATTGTGTTGGAAGGGCGATGGTAGGTGCAGTGGATGTAAAGAAAGGATTTAAGCAAGTGCAACAAAGAGAGGCGGCATTCAATACTCAAGGAAGATGATCAACTTGCATGTTGCAACCAAGGAACTTCTCATTAAGGTAGTTAGAGTTATGTTTGAAAGCGATTAGGTCATCGTGGACATTTTCATTGCATTCATGGGACTTATATGCATATAAACATGCTCATTAATTAAATTCAGAACAACATGGTTGGAGATTATGAAGATTTTAGAAGAATGCATAACAAAATGAAACATCAACTATTTTTTGAGAGAAAAGGGGAGATGAAAAGTGACATTTGGGTAGTTGTTGGGAATAAGTCAAAATTCTATCACAAAAAGGGTTTGAAAAGCTTGTTTTTGGTGTTTAGGTTTGGGATCAAAACTTCGCCAAGGATTTGGTTTATTATGTGTTGCCTAACAAGGTGCAAGGGAAGAAACTATTGAAAGGCATTTCTTGGGGACTAACGCTAGATATGGGTGAAATCTTGAAGTTAATTGTTCTACAACAAGGAAATATTCAAGGCTTTGGGTTTTGTGATTCATAGGGAGGATAGTTTTGGATGGAAACATGTGTTTGAAAATTTAAACCTTTTGTTTTATGAATAAAAAGATCCCTTGGACATATGTGGGTATGGGTTTCAATGACCAAAAATCAAGCAAGTAATTTTAGGATATTCTATGAGAGGTTCCAAAAGGGTCTGATCCCAATACCACTTTGCTTTGAAATCTAAATTGAGATTAGTTGACATATTAAGGTAACATGAATATGAGGCAAGTGCAATAGTAATTATTGAAAAAAAGAAATTATAATGTATTGTTTTGTTTATAGCCTATGTGAAAATTCAAAAATGCAATTGTCTCTAGGTATTTCATATTAGAATATTGTTGTTTTTTCTTGTCCCTTTTAAATAAATAAAAAACACATGGTTTATTTATTTTGTTTGTCATGTTAAAATGTCCCAAACCATGACACCTTTTGCCACACTTTTGGTACCATTGGAACATGCTCAATGAATAGGCCCATGCACTAAGTTGGTTTCATAATAAAATGGGGAAGTTATTGAATATTGAACAATTTTTTCATGAAAATTCATTTAAATCAAAAGTAAAAACTACAAGAGAATTTGGATACAATTTTGGTATTGTTGGAAAACCCTTAATGAGTAGAATTTAATGAAGGTGATAATTTTAAAATTTTAAAATCTGAAGTATGGGAAATATTGATTTTCGAGTAATATTTGTCATTGAAAATTCAATTCAAATACAAACCCTAGGTTTGGAAGGAAACATTAATCAGGTAACCAATTCATACTTGGGGCAATAATGCAAGTTATAGTAATTTTTGATAAAAAACTCCAATTTGCTTGCCAAATTGTTTTTTATTATTAAGGATAATATAAATGTCTAACCACATTTCTTTAATTGGGCAAAAGGGGATGTTTAATTTCAATGGTTGGTTCCAAAAACTTTCATGTGCAAGGTAAGGACTGAGAAGTCGTTATAGGAATGATCAACCCAACATGAATTACATGTGAAGAACCTCATGTGAGACAAATTCTCAAAACAACACCTTTCAAAAGCCTTACACAACACAAAAATCTAGTAGAATTTTGAATAATTATGATTCATTTGAGAAGGAAAGGGGGCACTTTATTTATAAAGTCCCATCCTATGTTGAAAGAAGAATTTTACTACAAGTCAAGCACCCTCCACATCACACACAAAAAAAAAATTACTAATTTATTTGTCCTAACATTACATATATGATTTCACCTAATCCAACCAACTATCTGTAATCATAAACACAACATATTGTGAGTTGAAAAAACAACTCAAATATCATCCATTAATGTATGCCATTAAACAAGTTGATAATAATTAATATTCATCATGTTCTTGTCCAACATTTATTGAATTCACAACTGATAATTTCATCTACAACTACAAAGGCTCGCTTGTAATTAAAAACTCAATTAGTGACACTTGTGATTGATTTGCCATGTAGGATTACATGAATTTTAACACAAAAACAATCAATTTGCACAACAATCATAAGATAACCACAAAGACATTGGTTAATATGGACAAATTTTATTTTAATGTTATATAGTGTGAAATATTTTCACATAATATGATTCAATTCAATAAATGTTGACCTAAAACATAATTATGACTTCTCCAAGCCTCTTGAGATATCACATTTTCAGCAAAATATTATTTTTAATATATGCATCCAAAATAACATGTATTTACAAAAATCAACATATGAAAAAAACCATTTAACCTAGAAAAAATGTAAAGAAATTAATCTTGATGTTTAGTGACCTTCTATTATCCAACCTTTATATATCCTTGTTTTACAAATTCATCTACTCATTCTTTGGATGATTTCTTAACGCCTTTATTCAATAAAATTACTAAATTATGGCAAATCATAAAAGATCATTATTTCAATATGGTCATGAATTCCATCAATGTTAGAAGGTTTCTAAAAGGGGTCATAAAAGGATTAATAGTCTTATTCCAAAAATCTAGAAATTAAAAAAAATCCAAAAATTGGTGAGCAATTTCATTAATCAATGTAGTTTACAAAATTTTCACCAAAACCTTTCAATTACATCTTCAACTATTGTTTATGGAAATGACTAGTAGTAATCAAAACATTTTCCTTCCCTTAAAATATATCTTGGATAATGTATTGTTGATGCATGAATAGCCGAATGGACAAGGAGGTCCATGTAAAAGTTCATTTTCCTCAAACATTAAATTTGGTGAAAATGCATGACAAGGTTTTTTGGAATTTTTTCCCTTGTGATGAAAAAGTTAAGGATGGCTATTGAGTTTACTAAAAAAATTGCAAGCTAAGGTGGATTTATTTTAGTGAATAAAACATTCCATATTAGTTTGTTTTCTAATGGTAAAATTGGTTAAATGTGAATTATGTGACAAAAATTGGACAAATTTGATCCATTGAAAAAAAACCACCCACCTAAACACATTTTTAACATAGATGTTACAAAAAAGTTAAAATAATCAAACCAAAAATGATTAAATTATGGACTTTTGAATGAAAAAGTCATTCGAAAATATTCCATAATTTGTTTTGGGTTAAAGTTTTTCTAACAATTTTTTTGGATTTTCATTTTTTTTCCTTTAATGTATCATATATTAAGTCCTTATAGCATTTTTGGAATGGTTTAACTACCTATTTATTCATATTTTACCTACCTATCATCTTATAATTTACTTCCAACCTCCTTATTAATGAGCTACCCTTCTTATTTACCTACATTAATAATGATGTGAAATTAAAAAAACATGACAAAAGTTATAACCTTTTGGAAGTGTAGACCATTGGTAAGGACTTGGTTTATCATTATGAAAGTGCAAGGTTCAATTTTTTATATTTGTAACTATGTGCATACCTAAAAATCTAAGGTACATAGGTTAAATTAACAGGAGTTAGGTAAGTTAAACTAAGTAGGTTAAGGTAGGGTAGGCTAGCTATCACCTACCTATTTACTTGTATTTTTAAAATGTACATATAAACCTATTTATTATCTACCTACTTTGAAAAAATTATAATAAATTTTTTAAATGATTTAAATCTAGGTCAACTATTTGCAAGTCAAAATGACTAGTTAAATAATATCTTATTTTACTAGTAAAAAAAACCACCCTAATTACAACAATAAGTCCAAATTATTTTGTCCAAATTAATGGAGTGGTCGTTTTCATGACAATCATTTGGTTTCAATTTTGAGGTTAAAGATGTGGATGGGTTCATTATAGATAAAATTTGGAAAAGAAAATTAAATTTTGGAACATAATCCACCTTCCAATTGTTGGAAAAGCAACCATTATAAATGTAATTTTAAATTCTATTATTTGGTATTTTTTGTTATTACACAACAATTTAGGGTGGTTCAATAAAAACAATATGCAAGTGGAGAGTTGCACATTACGGAATTACTTGTGAGACAATTAAGAGCAAAAACTAAAATTAAAATTAGTTATAAAACCAATGGTTATGCAAGGAGGAAAATTGGAAGTTTGAATTTGGTGGACCTATAAAAGGCTTTAAATGCCTTGTTAGGTAATGGGTGTAGGTGAAAACATAGTTAACGGGGCAATTTGGATTTTCATAGTTACAATTTTTTTGGATTGTAAATGAATTTTAAATGTAATTAAATCATATTCCACATTAATATTGTCAAGTTTTTAGTTATCCATGTTGCAATAAAAAAAATTGGGAATCATATAAACTTTATGGATGAATTAACTTTAAGAAAAAAATGGATTCATACTGAACTTTGAATAATCACAATCTCTTGATCACAAAAATAAAGACTTGATACATGGATTGAAAAAATATGCCATGGTAGGTTCAAATTTTTTTAAAAGAAAAACATCAAATGAAATGTTTAAGAATGAAATGCATTATTACTTTCTTAATTTAATAAACTAATTTTTGAGATTTGATATTACATAATGAGAACTTATTAATCCATTTCTCATTCAAAATTTCATGTTTTTACATGAATTATTTTTATCAAATATATGTCTAGCCATGTCCACACTTGGAGTTACCTATATTTTTGAATGGAAGAATGGGGAAATGTACATTGGCCGCATATTAAGTTGTTATTTAAATTTAAGAATGTTAGGTAAGTGTTAAAAATGGAGTCTCAAAAGGCCAAAATTGAACCAATCTACCATGCTTCCACCTTTTTGCTAGTTTTAGAATTGAAAAGTTTAATTAGAAAACCTTCCCACATGATGAATCAATGCAAACCATTTAAACACAAAAAAATGGATTTTTAATGTTCATTGGATTGTAGTTTAGGGATGTAAGATCCAAGATTTGGAATAAGCTTTTTAAAACATGGAAAATGATGATTAAGATTATATGTCTTAATCCACCATCAGTGTTTGAAGCCATCTGTAATGTAAACATTTGGGGGTGCAAGCAAGATATTTTATTTATACTTGTTACCTTGTTTTCTATTTGAAAACACCAAAAAAATAATTAAAAAAATTTCTAACCTTCCTTTAGCATTTCAAAATAGTTTTTTTCATGGGCATCTATAGCCTCCCTTTAGCTTTTCAAAGCAATTTGTATCATATCATTTGGACTTGAAAAATACAAAAGTATCCCCATCAATTTCGTCATTTTTCAAGAATTGGGGATGATTTTAATTATGAAAACAAACTCCATTAACCAAAAACATTATATTGAAATGTTCACCACATCAATATTGAAATGCATGAAAAAAATCAAATATTTGCAAAAACATTTCACATACTTTCAAGTACTTGAATTATATATTTCAAATTGCCACAAATTTTAAGTCCAATTCAAATACTTACAAGTAGTGTAAAAAAACATGATTATAACAATTTAGCTCTTGAAGTTCATGCAAACAAGAGTTTAAAAATAATGTACCCAAAAATAATATTATTATCTTCATAAAATCATTTACTTGTTAGTTTTTTTATATAGAGACCCCAATATTTTGTGGTTTACACTACTTTTGTGTATACTTTACCATGTTTTCACCCTTGGTGGCCAACTAAATTTCATGTAAAGATTTTAGTCACATGTTGTTAAAGTAGAACAATTTTATTGTAGTGGATTTAAGAAGGTGGGTGACCTTTGGAATTTTTGAACTAAAGAATCCAAAAGTTGGATAAACATAAAAATGACTTACCAAATGGAAAAAACAAATGTGGGACATAATTGGCTAAAGTTAATTGAATTATTGCAAGCTAGTTGGAAGATGAAAGTTTGCACACTTATGTGGCAAAGATTACAAGGATAATGGGTTGCACTATATACCTTAGCAATGTTCATTTTGCACCTAAATTGGTTATGAAAACCAATAAATTTTTTTGGCTTGTGGGTGTAGATGTTGAAAATAATTGGACTATCAATGCAAGTTTATCAAAGGCATAGTGTGAATATAAAATCTAAGATTTTAGTGGTTAAAGAGGTAACAAACATTAATGATTAGACAAACGTCATGGGGTGGTGGTGTAAACTCATGGTCTTTAAATACTATTATAAAAGGGTATAACCTCTTTCACATTTTTTGTGGCAACATGGAAATTTTGGGATTTGACCCAAATCAATGGATGTGGATGGATGGGTCTGTTTGGTTATTTGATGAATAGATGATGGAAATTGTTAAACAACATTATAAAGTATGTTAGTGAAAGATTTTTATTTATTTTTGGAAAGTATCCATAAATTATGCCTTAATATGTTGAAAATGAATTTAGTTCAATAAAAGGAAATTCTTTGATTTCATTGCATAATATTGAATAATCACATGTTCTAATATGCATTAAGTACATTTTTAAAAATGAAAATACAAGAAAGTTTGTGTCTCATTTTTTCTTCAAATATATGAAAATAAGGTGAAATACCATGTAATTGAATTTTTTATACCTTCAAATGGATAGAGAACTAATATGTATCAATATGTTTTTAAAATTTTCATGTTATCGTCATAATCTATCAAAAAATTTATATAAAATTATGTTGAAAATCTTGAAGACCTAGTCAATTTTGAATATATATGTTTCCTTCATTTTTGTTATATATTAAAATTCCTCGCACTTTATGTGTAGCTTACTATGAACTCAATAAAATGCACCATTGTTCATAAAGAAAGTTTTAAAAATTTTGAATAAATTTTTTCATGTTTATGCCAAATACATCATCTAAGGTGACATTATTCAATTAGAGGTCCATCAATTGGTAGAAATGACAAGCACACTAGAACACACCTTGCCCTAAAAGATTCATTGGCAAATGAACGTCAATTGGTTTGATAAGACCAAAGGCCTCATTGAACATACTGGGTGTTCATGCCCTCTTGGTAATATATCCTTCTTCCACAAGTTGCACAAGGTTATGTCAACATACAAGCATTTCTACAAGCAAAAGGTTGCCACATATAAAATGGATGAGGCTCAACTCTAAACCCCTTGTGGAAAAGACTAATATTGAACTACAAAATGACCCCTTGAATTGGAATTGCTAGCAACATTATTGTGATTTTATATTTTGTTTTATAACAACCAACAAATGAAAAATTGTTAATAAACGAGTGAGATATTGGGTCAAGTGAAAAATTAAAGACGAAATGTTTTCAAAAGAATTCTTTCTAGCAATTCACAAGAAAGATTAGCATCACAGGCTATTGTTGTTAACATAAAGAATATTAATCAGGTTATAGTCATTAGTAAGGCTAAAATAGAAATAGTTTGTGTGGACTATTACATCAAATTATATCAACAACCACTCACACCTAAAACTATTCAAGTAGCAAAGATCATCCTAAGCACATTCCTTGATCTTTCAATGAGCAAACTCATGATTATTTATGAACCCTTTCTTTTAATGATGAGTTGAAATAGGCGATAGATGAAATGGCCACTCACAATAGCCTTGACCCATATGGAGTGGTCATTGAATTCTATTAAAAGTTTTGGTGTTTACTAGGTGATCAATACATGACCATGTGATTCAACAATCTTTTTGAAAATGTAGTTTATCCCATGAGATGAATTAGAGTATGATAATTTTGCTAGTTACAAGGGGTAAATGAGAGGAGATTGGCAATTGGAGGTCAATTGTTCTCTTCAACACTTCCTCCAAAATAATCATGAAGGGGTGAAAACACACAAAGATTTATTTCCCATGAAATTAGTCCATTCTAGATTTTCATTTATTATATCATTCCACCTAATTTTTTTGACATCTATGGATATAGGTTATGATGCATTTATGAATTAATATCACAAAATTATGAACAATGATTACGTTCTTGGCTTAATTTAAGATGTCCATTTTAAATTTATGAAATTATTTTATTCTATTTTTCAGAATGTTAACTGCTGGTTTCGCATTAAAGAATAAAAAAATCTTTTCCAATGTTTGATCGGAGTATCAAAAAATATATAAACTTAAATATCAAAATACAATATGGAAGGGTTAATGTGACACCAAAAAATAAACACCTTAATATGCTGACACCCAAAGGTCATACAACATCACTTTTATGCCCTCCTCCCGGATGTGATCATCGAGTCTAAGCTACGATTGGCTCGAGTGGAGGCCAATCTGCAACCTTCCCAATTTTCAGGGATGTGCCCACTGGAGCCATACCACTTTTTTGCTCGTCGTGGAAACACCCGATGCCTTTGTCAAGGCAGCCCCGTCGGTAGGATCTATCAAGGGGATTACCCTTCCAACCCGTGTCAATTAGCACGTTATGCAAGTTGTGCAAGTTGTTTGTTTTCTTTTCCTAAATTAAAAATGATCTCCGCGGTGGCTGCGGCTGCTGCTTGTCATTGTCTGCTCTCGGTGGAGGGTTTGTTCCGCTTTTGTTTTTTGATGGAATAAAACTTCCATTTGACTCAAAAAAGGAAACTTGTGGCCCCTTCTGGCTGGCTTGCCTCTGCTTTCTCCCTCTTGCACCAGCTGCAAGCGACTTCCCTGCACTATCGCCACCAATCGTCACTCATTGTGCTCATTTGTAAACTTGATTCTAAGTTTGCCATCCTTTCTTGAAGGGGAATAGAAAGCATCAATTTGTTTTCTGACACATACTTATGGATAACGTCAATCTTGGACTTTACCTACTACCCACCGTAGTACCTTGGCAGCTGAATAATCAATTACTTTTGTAGATTTCATTTTGAAAAGCAAAATAGAGTTGTCCATAAAATCATGCCCTGTTGGGCCTGAGTTGCACCCCTCATTTGATGCTTCATCCCCTCCTAGACATTTGTTATGTTTTGACATTTTTATGATACATTTTCTATGTTTTGATAACCTCTAAGAACCTAATGTTCAAACATTACAACAAAAGGTGTCCTTACATGCCGAGTGATTTCACTAAATTTTGAAGAAATTCGTTGGTGGGTGAAAGCATGATCAAATATACATTTCATGATCCTTGCCAAGAAAAGTGTAAAATAACCATAAATCAAGCCTTAACATATCAAATTTTAAAATATTATTTAATTTAATGATCAATATGAATTTTTTTTTTGAATTTATGTTAATGATATTAAAAAATCGTGTGTTTAAAATAGATTTAAGTAGATTTCTAAAAAATGCAAGTAGATTTTTTTTAATTTTTTGGGTTACCCAAAGAGACAAAGTAAGCTTCAAGTAAATGAAATATAGATTTTTTTAACTTTCTTGGTTAATTGCCATTTAAAATTTACTTATGCACTTTCAATTTCCAAAGTAATAATAATAATATATCAATCTTTTAATGTAAAAACACTTTTGAACACAATTCCACTAGTTAATTTCATAAAAGTTTTTGAGTTACTTTTAGTACATTAAAGTTTTCCAAACTTTGTATACAACATACTATAAACTTAATATTGTGCACCATGATGGCTTGATAATGATTGAAAAGGTTTTAGTTCTATTTTACTGCATTTATGTGTAAAAATATGACTATAACTACTCATAGCTACTTTTGTTGTATAATTGATCATGCTTTCACTCTAGTTGTAGTGAATAGGACCTAGTGAGATGAAGTCAATTCATTGATTTAGTGAACAGAGACTAATAAACTGCACCCACATTTTATAATACTGAACTAAAGAGTATAATGTTTTCTCCTTAAAATGTGGTGTACTAAAAGGCATTTAAAAGGAATCTCAAAACTATGTTGCATAGATGTAAAAATTTTCACCAAAAAATTGGTTGTTAGCAAATGATGCTTTGGTAATTGTTTTGATTCTTGCAAAAGGAATGTAATTAATATAGTCTTTATTTGTAGATTGTTGGAATTGAAATATCCAATTTGGCCTCTAATTCAAAAGGTTCATTGTATAATAGTAGCTGACATTCAAGCTAGGCCTTGATGTTAGTATCAAGACTCACACAATATAATTATGTTCTTTCAATCAAGCCTAGATTAATTGTATGAATTATGTACATATCTTGCAAGGAACCAGTTATGGAAAATTATATGATGTGTCAAAAAAAAAAATGAATGAAGAGGTGCAATTAACACACTAATTATCCTATAATCATCATTGTTCCAGGTAGGTACTATTTGTGAGTTTTGATTGAAATCCGCATTAATTTTTGCTTTTCAAATTATTCCACTTTCATGAGTTCTTTGATTCTTTGGGTTGATATCTATGAAATTAGATCTAAAATTTGAATACTTAAAGCCCACAAGTAGATGAATTAACTCCTTTTCTTGACACTAGCCTCGAACACCCCCTTCTTTTCAACCTTGATTCTTCCACTTGCAGTTCTTCATTACCTCCCTCAACCTCCTAACTCCCACCTAAGATTGGGTTGTTGTGCCTTAAAAAAAAGGGTCAAATAATCAAGTCACCACACAATCTACAATTATTCTCTTTGACCATCTTAAGAGCTATGTCTTTGAACCTTCTCTTAACCTTTCCTTGCAACTAAGGGGGTGTCAATAAAGTCCAACACTTATGTTGAAAACCTAGCTACCATCCTTCCCAAAATATATACACTTAAATTTTATCACCAACAAGCCCAACATTATTGATTTGTGAGTTGCACCCCAGTTGGAAAAACTTGCCATTTCAACATTCCACATAAAGTACAATATTCAAAACCCATTGTTGGTAGAGGCTCCTTTTAGGCCATTTGTGCATTGGGGCTTGTAGGTTGTCTTCATTATCTTTAAGTTTTAACTCTCGATGTTTTTAAAAGTTTGGCACATGCTATTTTAAAATTGTGACCACACCATGTGAAGACCACAAAGTATAATTTTTAGGAAGTTTGGTTAAGAGATATTGATGTCCAATTGTATTTGTGTTTGATGTAGCAATTTCATTCAACCATTGTTATAGCTAAATCGAAATCTAAAAAAATCTTTTTATGAAATCATTAAATGACATTCAAAATGATCATGACCTTCTTTAATCCTGTTAGGGGAAAGATTATATGTTCATGATGTCGTTGGATAGTGATAAATGTAAATAATTATTGAAGTGACATCTTCACCAATTCCTAACAACGATCTAAATATTGATGTATTTTGCTGAAAACGAAAAGTCAAACAAACAAACAAAAGTTGCATAATTATTTTAACCTTCTTAAGTGAGGTCTTTTTAATGGCCATATTAAACCCAATAAATATTAGATTTGGACTCAGAGACCTTGATTTAATCTTGTATGGGAAATTTGTAATATTTACAAACAATTTAAATTAATTTTGGGTTTTTATCATGGTAGGCTAAAATGGATAATGACTAAACATTTATTATATTGATCACTTCCTTTTCACTAAGTCCATCTCCTATTTTTATGGGGTTTAAAGACAAAGTGTAGAAGATTAAAAAGCACACCCGCATCCTTTTAAATTGCTCAATAAAGGTGAAAAATGAGAAAGAAATACCTTTCTAAAGTTCGAATGATCCAAAATGAGAAAAATAACTCTTTCATACACATGGTAGCCCATGAGAGTTTACTTTGTCATCTAAAAGCAAATAGCCATATGTAGATTATTGGAGTTTATGTATTGTCATCATTGAGATGGATGAAAAAATCAACGATTAGTTTTTCCAAAATAATTGTTCATTTTGAAACATACATTCGATATATAGTTTAGTTTAAGGCTTGAAAATCAACAACATTGCATGTGGGATCATCTTGTTCAATAAACATTTGTGTAATTTTGAGTTATTGATCTTTGTTTTTTTATTTTAAAGTTTGATCGCATAGTATTGGGGCTTGATGGTAGTATCAAGAATCACAAAATAAAATATTGTTCTATCAATTGATCTTAAATCCCTTATATTAATCACACATTCAATGTAATGGGTTTTTGATTGATTAACAAAACACTATTGTACTTATGAACCTTGGCTAAAGGTGAATTCACATGTTTGAAATGCATTGCAATTAGTAGAGTGGCTTACACCATGTAATGCAAATCCTTTTATGGGATTTCTTTTTAATAATCATTTACATTGGGTAAGTGATCCCTTGGGGGTTCACAAGTTTTCACCCTTGTTGATTCAAGTTCTACCCTCATTCATAGGTGTGTAACCCATTTGCAAGTAGCTAGTAGAGTGGCATACACTATGTTTTTCACAAATTGTTCTTAGCCTTCTTCAAAATGGTTCAAACTTAGGAACCCCCAAAGGGGTCCATTATGCAAGATGGTAAACACCCCATTGAACATTATGTGGGTCAAAGTTGAGCCATGTGTGGTGTTCACATGGTTTTGCCATAAGGTTAATGTCAATTGATAATTTTGTTTTTTTTAAAAATACAAAATAATTGCATGATTGCATAAAATTATGCACAACACCACATTGATCATTCTTTTGAAGTGTGTATTTTGCTTTGCAAAACAATTCCATAATTGTACAAAATTGTGCATGGTGCCACATTCATGCTCTTGAAGTTTAATGGGGTGTGTATAACATCCTACCTTGCCTTACCCTACACCTATAAGATGTTTAATAGGGAACCAATTATAAAATTGTTGATCATATCACAAAGTTAATAGTTAAAGAAAAAGGTGGCTACATTTTGCCTGCCCACATTGTTCTAGGGAGAAGCTTATTCAAATGTTATTTAATGTGAACTTTGATCGAATAAAATCAAAGCAAGATAAAGTAGATATAAAAAGTAGATGTTTCAGCTTCAACCCTATGCCACTCATATAATTAGGTGTAAGTAAGATAAATTGAACAATTTGAAGACCTTGTCAAAACTAAAACAAAAAGATTTAGAATAACAATAATTTAACCTATTATAGAATTGTGAAACATTGAATGTTCCCATTTCAATGAGTAAAAATAATATATGTTTACACTAATGTGCATTAATTTTTATATTTCAAATTGTAAGTTGGTTTTTCAAAATACAAAGAGCTTTTGATGTCTACTTTCAATGCGGGCATTTCGTTTCAAGTAGGTGTCAAGTAAGTTTTTACAAAAAGGAATTTTATTTATTTTTGATAACTTGCTAAAACATATGTTGATCTTCATTTTCCAAACTGATTACATATCAATTTCATTAATTTTTAAACCAAAAAGAAGTTCGAACACATTTTTTCAGTTAATTTTAAATGTACTTTTATTTACTTTTAAAATTCATTTGCTTTTAATTTTTCTAGATTTATATTTTTATAAACTTTATAAAACAAAATAATTTTTCTTGACACATATCTTCACTTAATTTAATGCTACTTTATGGTAGTTATATGAATGGTGTAGGGTTGAAGTGGAGACATCTATTTTTTATGTCCACTTTATCTTGCCTTGACCCAACTACCATAAAGTAGCATCAAATTAAATGAAATTATGTGTCAAGTGTCATTAATTTGTTCTATAAAATTTATAAAGATTTCTTTTTAAAAATAAAATGTTTGAAACCAACTGAAAAAATATGTTCAAACCTACATTTTGGTTTTAAAAAAAAATGAAATTAGTATGTAATAAGTTAAGAAATGAAGATCAGCATATGTTTTGGTAAGTCATCAAAAAAAATTATTTCCTTCTTGTAAGAACCTATTTGACACCTATTTGAAACCAAAAGTCCACATTGAAAAGTAGACATCAAAAGTTATTTGTATTTTGAAAAACCTATTAAAAACCTACTTTTACAATTTGAAATATGAAAATCAATGCACATTAGTGTAAACATATATTATTTTAAATCATTGAAATGAAAACATTTAATGTTCAAGTCAAAACATGATTGGGGTACCCAAAAAGGTGCAATTTTTTTAAGGTGTACCAAAATCTTGTCACAACATCACCCTTTTTTGTCTTTTTCACCTAGTCATTTTTTACCATGTAAAGACACATTTATGAATGATTATGATGGAATCTAAAATTATAATAGTCTAAAATATAATCCTTTTGAAAATTTTGACAACTTTTGATTCATTATTTTTTATGGGATCAAAATATAAGGTAAAAAAGGACTGTAATAAAGACAAAGCCCATTTCATCCTATGTGGTACACCTTAAAGGATTTTCACACAAAAAGACCATTTCATTTTATGTTCATTGGACCTTCCATTTAAACATGTTATTAAAACTTAATGACAAATTTATATTGAGAGTTTGAAAGTTTGATCTTATTGTAGATAAATACATTACAATGGTATTATATTTATTATAGAATGTCAAATTTGAACCTTAATTTAAGGATTCCTACCAAGTCTTGGAAAAAATTCCAAGATTTTGTTTCATGAGAAGAAAAATGTTTAAAGATTCATAAGGCATGTTTAAACAACTTTTTTTGGTTTAAGATTTTTATTACAAACACTTTAATATGCGCTAATGTGTATAAAATGCATGAATGTGACAATAATCAAATGCCCTATTGTAATATAATTTTTTTAAAAAAATCATTTGAATTTTTGAAAATTTTGGGCCACTAATAAAACATGGCCCACATTAGATAAATTTTACTATTTTCACTTTTATGATTGAAAAAATACATATATTTTAAAGGCCCATATAAAATTTGAAACAAATTGTTTTCATTTGACATGAAGAAAAAGGGTGAAATGTAAAATAGGTTATTGGAAAAGTGAGGAAAAAGGTGAATTTGGGAGTCTTTGAAGTGAGTCCTTAGGGTTCAAATGTGGTACCCCAATCATGCTTAGACTTGTTCCACAATTCTAGAATCGGTTTTTGTTGTTATTTTTAATTTACTTATTCCAATTTTGACAAGGTAATGAAGTTTTCACTTTATCTTGCTTACATCAATATGCATAATCTAGTTTTTATGTGTTGTACTTTTGTTTTTATGGTTGATCATTTCTATGAACTATTTAAGTTCAAATTATTTATAATTATTTTTTCTCATTTTTCTAGTAATATTCTTGTGAAAATTTCCAATTGATTAGTCTTTTGAAAATGAAAATAATGTTAATGACATTGAGACATGTGAAATTTACATGAATGATGCAATAGTGGAAGAAAGGTTTGAAAATAATCCTATTGTACAAACTAAAACAAGTCGAAATTTAAAAAATGAAATTTTTTTTTGAAAAGCAATGAAAAAAGTTGCATGTTCAATGAAAATTTTGAAAATTGCATAGAATTTTTTTTAATGTTAGGTTTTTTATTGTGTAAATAATAACAAAGATGATGTTGAACATGTTTAAATTATGCATTGTATCATGCATTATAATAGTTTGGTCAATGCATCCATTCCAAAAACACAAGCAAGAAAGGAATGAGTTCTATATACTATAAAACAAATGAAATAACATCGTTGAAGAAACACATGAATTTAGATCATGCATATGCTATTGTTGCAAAAAATTTGAGAAGAAAGTGAATAATTTTATGAGAGGAACAAAGCAAAGGCAACCAACCAAAAAAAAAAAAGGCCAAATGTGTCAAGTAGGGACCTATTTTTAAAAGTTTGTTATGAAAGATTCCTTCAAAAAGGATGTGCAATATGATGTGCAACATAAAAAATTCTTTTAACATAGATGTTAGGATTGTTTATCTATGAAACAAAGCTGAAATCTATTTCATTCTTCAATACATTCTTTTTACAAAATAAAATTTAAAAAAAACTCAAATGATTTAAACTAACTCCAAAATAAATTGTATCCAATCTATTCTTAAATATTTTTATTAATTTAGTACTATGACATAATTCTAATTACAATCATATGTAACAAATTATCCACTAGATAATAATTCAAGACAATTAATATTATCAAATTAATCCTTTGCACTCCCTTTTTTTTTATAAAAATTGTCCTTTTGGGTGCCTTGAATATGAATTTGCTCATACTTGAAACTTGATATAATTGTTGATGTAGAACTGAAAAAATCTAGAAGCTCCCCCCATATGTTAAATTTACAACCACCTTTTCATTTTCAAGGATATTGCTTTGCATTTATTAATACATTTATTGTAAACTTATGAACTTTGTACATTTTCTTGAGCAATAAATATTTATGAAAAGATAAGGGATCAAATTAAAGATTTTTTTCTATTATATTAATTTTTAAAGTTAAATTACCAAAAAAACCATATTTATCAAGAATTAAAAACACTAAGATCTCATTTATAAATAAGTAGTCAAACAATACCCTTTGAACGCAAAGGCTGTACCCAACAAAAAGTGACCTTCCCCAACACCCAACACCACACCATGTTATGGAAACTAATGAATGGGCCCCGGCAATTGAAACAACTAGCTATTTGAGCATATGGATTGACCATAGTTTTAGTAAAGGGAATGTGCAAATTTGTCTCCCTTTTGTACCATGATGGTTACACAAACAACTTTTTATTAATTTCAGCTTTTTCTTATATCATTTACAGACGAAAATACAAACTTAACAAAGGAACCAAGGAAAGGAAACCAACACAAAGAGAATATCGTAATATATAGTCAATCCTATAAACCAAACGACACTAATACATGCAAGGTCAAGTCTAGGTTTGCAGTGACGATATATCAACACTGCCTACACGGACTTGTATCAACTCCAAACAGGCACAAGTGTTGTCCAATGATCTGATATCAAAATACTTATTTATCAACCATTTGTGCACTAGGGTGTCCATTGGGCAAGTGCTGCATTAATGCGCAACTGAACTTTTTTTAGTACCAGTAGCGTGCAAACATGGAGCCTATTGGTCTCCTTCTCCTAGATCACGCAAATCCTGTTGAATCTTGTTTCTGTCCGTTTCTGTCAAGTTATCCTGAAAGTTGGCACGGTGAAGAAGATCATCAGTGGCGTTTTGAATAGCTCCTGTGTTGGGGTGAGAGACCGGTCTCCTCGATTTGACAAAAGCGTATGCATCATTCAACTGAAATTGCACAAACATTTTATTATATGGTCAAACATTCTATTAAAATCCCATGAGGAGTACCTATTGAAGAGCACCTTCATTGTGGCGCTCTTCTTTGGTTGCAAACTTATGATCTCGAGTACTCAGACGATATACGACAAGTGATCACTCTTAAAAATCGGCTGAGCGCATTGAACTTATATAATATACACCCTCTGGCCTGAGGAAGCATGCATATTGTATAGTCGTAACGTTTAAACCTTAAACCGTGATCAAGGGTCCCACAAACAGATGACATAAAGTCAGTGACACAATCAATAATTGTAGCACCAAGGTAAAGAGATTAGCGGAAGAGTGACATTTGCAAGGAGCATGCAAGGTGCGAAATCAAAACTCACATTCATGCCCTTAATCCAGTAGTAGTAGGCAACGGCAACTGAGGGTGACCGACCAACACCTGCAGTGCAATGTAGATACACCTTTTTTTTATCGACTCTGATCAGATAATCGAGCACTCCCACTGCCTTAGGCAGGTTTTTCCTCAAATCCGCAGGACAACCATCTTTGATCTGACATCCAATACCGCATGCTCAGTTACCAAGACCAACGAAAAAAGATCATCAAACCCAAGAGCTCCATTCTAATATTGCTAGCACATCTACTTCATACATCTATGTTTGGTTGTACTAGTGCCTTTTGTTGAGAAAACATACTTGTACGCGTTCGTACGAGATGCCCAACCTTTTACATTCGGCCTTTATTGAACCGATGTCAACGTTGTGCGGTCCAAAATCCTGGTCCTGCTGCAAGTTCAGAATTGCCGTTACATGTTCGTCCGTTGAGAGTTTGTAAATGTCATCCCCGGTCTTTGGGCATGACCCCACAATAAGGTTGTCATCAATGGTGTTATAATCTGCAAAGATGTGCTCCATGTTTCAGAATTTGAAGCCAATGCACTTTCAACCCATGGCACTGGTATGATTCAACTGTGCTGAGAATTTCTCAAGTCTTGACATTCAAGTTAACCTGAAGTGAATTCGTGAGAGAAGACCCCAAAAAGATAGTTATAGATATTTCAGATCCGGCAATTCATACAACAGCAACCAATCAGCAAGGCTGATGCAACATCGATCCTAAGGAAAAGAGAAAATTGAATTGCGTCCAAGGGTTTGAGCAACAGCAAGCAACAGTCGTTTGCATGTTCAGGGAGATTCAACAACGTCAACACTTATCATGACACTTACTTCATCAGTTTCTGGCAATGAACGGAGCAGACTGATGTCAAACATTTCCCAACATATTGCAAATTGAAATATGGAAAAACTCGAAAAAAAAATTAGCAGCAAGAAAACACTAGAGAGAAGAGTGATGATGTCCGTGCCTAGGTTTGCTCTGCACCTCCCACGGTCCAGTGTCTTTTTCAGTGCCGGAAAATTGCTAGATTTCGTCCATGAAATGGATCTGGCGACCATTACACGTAAATTTTGAGATTGTTTTTGAGGCAAAATCGCCAGATGGCTAGAAAGCGGGCTCCCTCTTCCCTCGAATTCCCTGCATAGTGGAACACTGTTTTGTCGTACTGTAATTACCCCTTGTAGTGGTGTCCTGGCATGTGTTTTTAGCTGCCACGTGAGGCACACAGTCGCCATTTGGACTACTTGTCAGAATCCTCTTGAAAAAAAGTCACCGCTCCCACCCAACTTGTTGTCTCAATTGTTGAAGAAATATGGATTCACAACAATTGTAATTACAGACCAGAGCCAAACGAACAACGGAGCCTGCGAAAGGGATATTCGCAAGCTGTTGTCTACACAGGGATCACGTGTAACGGAGGAAAAGGGGATCCAAGATAAAACGAAACTGACTCCGCAAGGTAGAAAGATTCGTCGTTGAATTTGGGGTACACCGTACGCTGCGGCGTTATACTCTCTTTTGTGATGCCAAAAGTCAATAAAGTGCGTTTTGTGAGCAATGGGCGGTACCGTCAGATATTTAGCCCAATTGGAGACGAATGATCACGGGAATCTTGTTACAGGTGATCATTCTCAAATCTGTGGCCGGTGGAGATCAGTGGTTTAAATTTGTATTCATAGGTTCAAAACAAGCAGAAGACCTTCTAAAAGGAGAGTCCACAGCATCGAAATCTGAGCGATAAGTACAGGAATATGGATATAGCATGTCAAAAATGTTAGCTTTGTTATCCACAATCTCTTCATCATCCAGGCATTAGTCACTTGAGGTTCCGTGAATTTCATTTAGTAAGTACTGAGGACAACCTTCAAGTAGCTCCTGAATTATATGGGCATGTTGCCATCAACTCCAGCAAGAGAATCAATTGAACAAAAAAACTATTGTTATTGCACCCACCTGCTGAAGAATCTCAGGGACTATGATTCCTCTTTGCTGTCAACAGTAGGTAAGCATGACGCTATTTAAAGGAACTTTTCCATAGTTGCAACCCCAACAATTCTAGAGAGAATAAGAAGGGACGGTACAATATCAAGTGACAGGGTACCACGGCCCAAGAATCTTTAGCCTGCAACAGTCAGCACCAGTCTAATAGATGCCTCCAAAATTACATGATAGTTTGGAACCATCAGACCATCACATTCATCACGAATGGCAGGGTCTAGTTACCATCACTCCCCAATTGAATTTTTCAGTTCTACAAAACAGGAGTAGATAAATGTGCAATAATCTGCTCAAAGTTTTGAACAAACAGTTGTAGGAATATAAATGTATTATGGCCTGAGTTTTTACACATTGCCACTGTCAAGAGTGAAGAAGCAACAGGAAAACTTTGAGGGAAAAGACGGCGGTCGTTAAGGATGGGTGGAGCCATGCAGCAGGTGGATGGAAAACTAGTGATTAAAGAGGAAGAAGGTTCTAGAGCAAACATGAACCCCGAGGGCATAACAGAATGTCCGGGAACAAGTCCGAGGACGAATGGTAACGTCCATGGTAACACCCCTTGAGTGGGATGTTCATAGTTTTAACATTTGCACAGTATACATTCTCTATAGAAGTCCTCGCAATTCAATAAATGTATTCAACTGCTACATAGTGCTATCCAATCTCTCATGTAGGATCTTTAACCTAAGTTCCCTGGAGATTGATAACATGCTTCATTGTGCCCAGTGATAACATGCTTTACAAGTGAAACCCTTGAGTTGGTGCTTTGATACTTTGATTTGTATCAGATTATACTTGGTGGATTGGTATTTTAATGAAGATTTCATTGTGGAATGGGGTGAAGCTGTTCTTTGTATTTGTTAGTTCTACCTTGATTTTCTCATTCCACTCGATTCATAGTGAGCACATTTGGCCAGGACAATTAATTGAAGATTGGGCTATTTCTAATATTAAATAACTTATATGCATGCACCTTGTCCAGTAAAACAAAAGATTGCACTAAGTTCAACTCCATCACAAATAGGCTAATTTTCACAATAGCTGCAAAATATTAAACTATGTTTTCTATTAGGTGTTCTTGTGTGACTAACACTAATTTTGAGGTAATAGGGGAAAAGTGAACTATTAAGATATTATCTATATCTCATTCATTTATTAATAATTATCCCTTTTTTTTTGTTAATAACTATTTTTCTCTTTTACTTTACCCACCATGAATATAATGTTTAATATGATTTAAATTAAATTTAAAATTGATATAAATAATAACAAGATATTGAAAACCAAATGAGAACATGATAAAAAAAAAAGGTTGAATGTTCACTGATAATGCGTAGCAACACAAAGCCCAAGTTAAATTAGCCATATTAATCCTAAATCCTAAACCTAGGCACTTCCTAGGTCGCCACTTGTAGCACCAGTTTTGTGAAAATGCTACAGCATAGGATCATCTAATGCTACTTACTTAATGACTAGTTTGAACCCCGTGCCTAATGCACAGGTGTGTGTGTATTTGATGGTACATATTACAAAATTACAACTACAAACTACATTTCCAAAACCTCTCTGTATACCACATTGCTAGGTTCTTTTCGGGGGAATTTATTTTCATTGTTTCAACCTGAAATTTATTTTTTTTACACATTCAAACATTTTTTGTGAAAAGGAATGGCCTTAATCAGCAAATTTTTTTAAAATAATTTAAATTCGCCAAATACATATAAAGCATAAATATTTATAAGTGTTTTATTCATTGTCATTTATATGGTCTATAGCCTAATTTGGCTAAATCCTCTTTGTGGGATAACTAATCACAAAAATTGAAAGAAAGCAAACCCTGTATAATAGGGTTTATTTTTTTCAAATTCCTTAGGTAGGTGCAATGGCGAGGAACCCCAGCTTTAATTTACATTAAACGGCGACTGTCTTAGGCGGACAATAGAGTTTTTCTGCAATCTTGCCTAAATCTATGCAAGCTACACAGACTCACTGTCTAAATCTGGCGAATTCTTCTTTTTTTTCTTTTTTTTCTAAGAAATATGGCAAATGTTCTGGAAGTTCCTTTTAAAAATTCCTTCTAGGGTCGCACTGGGTTTTTTTTGTCGCCAGTTGGTGAAATTTCGCCAAACAAAAAAAAAACGCTGCTATATAATGTTACTGTTTCTACGCGTACAGCAAAATCTTAACCACATGGGCTGCAGTGATGCCATCCATAGATGGATGACAGGATGGACGAATGGGTGAAAAGCTTCACGAAAGACGACCACGACGTCCTTTACTATATGTAATGGGTATACTCGCCAGTGGACTTTGAGGAATATGAAAGAAACAACCCTGGCAGTGCTGCGGGTACAGCTTGTATTTGTACTTGGACTGGGATCACACTACGAATTTTTCCTTCCCAGGGGCCATATTCCCCTCTCTTAGGGCTTACTAATCGCCGCATCTCATTGACGGTTAGTGCCTGCCTGTAAGCGCATCTTTGCCTAGTTGCTACAGCACAATCCCCGGGTGAGGAGCATCAAAGTCCCTAGCATGGGGTTTTTGATTCCAAGCACAATCTCCGGGTGAGGAGCATCAAAGCCCCTAGCATGGGGTTTTTGATTCCAAGCACAATCTCTGGGTGAGGAGCATCAAAGCCCCTAGCATGGGGTTTTTGATTCCAAGCACAATCTCCGGGTGAGGAGCATCAAAGTCCCTAGCATGGGGTTTTTGATTCCAAGCACAATCTCCGGGTGAGGAGCATCAAAGTCCCTAGCATGGGGTTTTTGATTCCAAGCACAATCTTCGGGTGAGGAGCATCAAATCCCCTAGCATGGGGTTTTTGATTCCAAGCACAGGGCTTGGATTGGGGATTTTGATTTCAAGCACAAGGTTTGGATTGGGGTTTTTGAATCCACACACACTTGGAATAAAAACTTGGACTTGTAGCTTTGGAATTGGGTGTGGAAGCACTTGAATATTCTTATAATTTGAAATTTTATAAACATGCTTGACTTGCATGGGGTCTAACTCAGTGTCAGTTGGTTATTGCTTTTTAGTAATAATTCCCTGAGTAGATTATTAAAAGAATTCTGAAACTTTAGACCTGTGGTTATCAATTCTACTGTGAAAATAATAGCCCAATTTGTCAATTTACCCAGTTATTTTTTGGGTAGTAACTGTTGATTATGTGTGAGAGTTAGATCTCAAATACTTATTTGAAAATTGTTGATTATAATGTCAGTTATCACCCGGTTGTTAGGTTTTTACTTTTTACTTTTAATTTTTTATTTTTTTCAATTTTATCATTAAAACTTAGCATTTTAGTACTGATAACCTACCTGGATGACACCTGGATCATATAAATAGATTTTGAAAATTCAATACTGGGCAAATAAGTAATTAACCAAGTTTCAAAAACATCAATAACTGACTAGTAAGTTATTAATACATCGACCTGGCTGGTTACTAGAGTCAAAAATCAATTACCAACCAATATGGGTTTAAACCAGTGAGGGTATCTGGTTTGAAGGGTAAAAGCCAGCTGGTTCAGGGTCAGGTTCTTGTAACCTGGACCCAAGTTGACATCAACTTGTTGGAACCTGACCATGCAAAACATGTTTTGCTACATCTGGAATCAGAATTGGAGCCAGGAAAAAATATTTTTGAAAACAAAGTAAAGATATATATGTAAAAAAATTGACGTTTTTCAAAACTTAATAAGTAGACTGAACTTTATAATTAGTTATTAATTATAAGTAGTTCTTCAACTCTATATTTAAATAGACTGTTATTTTAATGTGTCATAAAACTTTGTACCAACATAGTCTTTAGCATTGGGGAATGTGTAATGTGTACATGAAATTGAACCCAGTTAATAAACTGGGTCCAGATGTTCTTGAATTTGAAAGAAAGTGATAGAACCAGATCAGAAGGGTTCAAAGTTTGGAAGAACCTGGCTCAAACCTGTACCCGGCTAATGGTCACCTAAATATTAAAATGTCTGAACTGGACCAGAGATTCTCTCCAAAATGCAGAACCGGACAACACTGGTTTAAACCTCATGATGGGATTCAAAATCCACATGCTTCAATCAGAACCCCCATGCTAGGGTTTAGGGTTTGGGTTTTAAAATGTACAAATTCTGTTAGATTTTACATTTCATCTTGAAAAATGATCATAATTTCAAATCATGTTAAAATATGATAACTACTTTAAACTTCAATTTTTTGTACCATAAGCCATAACTTTGTTCGAGTGTCATACACAATATGACCCATTTAATTCTAGCAAATGATTCTTAAAATTTGAAATTGAAAATTATGTTTTTAATTTTTAAAAATTTCAAGTACCACAATTTTTTAACATGATTTTTTTTCTTATGTGAATGGTAGGTTATCATCATTTTAATTTTTTTTCCCATCAATTTTTTTTATTAAAAGAATCCTTAGCCTAGAGTGTTATAAAACTGATTCTTTATTGTTAGAGTTCAAGAGTCTTTTATTAAAACCAAAACTCAACTGATTAAATTAAATTATTTCAAAGAAATTAATATTCATATAAATCAATTAACATAAATTTTCTTGATCAACATAACATTAAAGTGGCATTATATAATATGTTTGACAAAATTGACAATTTTTGAATCGTTTGACATAATTTTAAACCTGTTTAATTGTGATCACACCCAACTTGCATGGTCATCAAGATGTCCTACACCTTACACCAAAAGTAAATGATTGTTTGTCTTCTTCCCCCAACTCCATTATTGTGAAATAGTCCCTAATGATGATGCAAATAATTGTGACCTATATTGCATTCTAACCCTCTACCTCAATCTCTTCAAATAA
>Ga0209611_10004265_pt1 | contig 24531 bp, 15 predicted proteins | sample S1TSphgellanicum_3_FD_187693 | JGI IMG/M metagenome (GOLD analysis project Ga0209611, IMG submission 187693) | Host-associated microbial communities from peat moss isolated from Minnesota, USA - S1T2_Fc - Sphagnum magellanicum MG (SPAdes) (version 2) | ecosystem: Host-associated > Plants > Peat...
AAAAAAAACCGCACACGCACACAAACACAAACACAAAGTTCCACCTTAAAAGAACTCCTTGGTTAGCAGCACTGCTTTCCTCAGCACAAAAAACAAGCATCCTACCGAAGAAAAACCTTCACCTTCTCACAGTGGGCGGAAAAAAAAAGACACAAAAAGAAGAGGAAATATCCTTTCTCATCTCTTTCTTTCACACTCCTTTTCCCAACCACACAAACGTACACAAACGCACCTGAATAAATGTCGACGGATTACGAAAACAGAGATAAAATAAACGCCAAAACGCAATCAAGCACCAACTCTGCTCGCGTGAGAAATAATAACCCTAGACGACGACTTGTAGGCTTGCTGCTGCTGCTGTTGCCGCCGCCTAAACCCGCTCCAATAACAAGAAGAAGAAGCAGTTTTCTTCCTTGTCCTCCTCTTCCTTTCCGCTGCTCCCTTGAGTTTCTCCTCGCGTTCTGCTCTCTACATACAACGCGCGTGATACTCTTCTCCTTCTTCTTCCAGTTCAAACTCTCCAAACACGCGCGACGTGATGGCGTCAACCTGCGTGCGACCAAAAAAAAGGGGAAAAAAAACAAACCAAAAGGGACGCCGGGGTGGGGGTCCTCTCGAGTGTGCGTGTGCGTCTCGTCCACGTGCGAAAATGAACGAAGTTTTTTTTTTTTTTTTTTTTTCAGAAAACGCACCTTCTCGTATCCTTACCCGCCCGTCCCATGCTGCCCCCACCCCCTCTCGAAGGTTCCCATGTTCCCACCCAGTTTCTCCCACGGGTCGGTTGTTTCGTTAGTAATGAATTTGCAACCGGAAACCGGCAACACAAGGTCACGCTCCGCGGCGGAAATCAACAGGCACTGGTTCAAATGTCTCCTACGGTGGTGACCCAGTGAATTGTTTTTCCCTTTTTTTTTCCACACAATTTTTTGTCGTTGTTTGTTTGTTTCCACAAAAAAAAAATGGAAAATTTGGAAAAATGCGTGTGTGTGTGTTTTTTCTCTTGTAAATTGGACTAATTTTGCTAATTATTTGGAAAAACATTTCCCAAATTCACAATATCATAAAACTTAGGGGGGCGGGGGGGGAGGGGGAAACCCTGCTAGTTCTTCCTACCCATTTATTGTCTGATAAATAATATCTACGATCTCGCTATCTGCACCTAAAATTTGGGGGCTCTTTCCTTGCTCCTAAAATTATGAGGAAATGGTAAATAGCTAGCTAATTTTGGAAAGGAGTTTTACTGAAAAATTTAGGCCAAAATTTCCCAAATACCTATTTCATTATTGAAATTGTTTGGGGAAATTTGTATTGTTGGAAATCGTGTACTTTAGGTCTCATAATTGGGCGCTTTTTTTTTTTAAATAACTGTTTTAGTCCCAACCTGGCGCGCCCCTGACCAGTCTCTTTGCTAATAAGTACCGAGTTTCTAGGTTAGGTGGAGTAGGCGCCTAGTACCAACAATAATGAATCCAGCCAACTAGTATACAGCTGGAATCTTCACCGGCTACAGCCTGTGGAACCGCCGTTTTGTGCCCCAGCAGGGCCGGCGGCGACAGGAATCGACGAATCCTAAGAAGTTTTCATTAATTGATTCCCCCTCCCCCCCCGCCCCCCTGCCCGCAAGGTCTCCAGACCGCGCTGTCGGCCCACACGGTGCACTGTCTTACACGGTAGGAAACCGCATCAGCAGCTACGAAACCAACCACCGATCTATACCGTCCGTTGGTAGCTGGTTTCATCCGACGGACAGCGACCGGGTAAGTAGAGCCAGCTACACGCGAAGGCTGAGTTGTTGACGCTTGCAAAGCTAGGACCGTCCGATGGACATACATGTAACGTCAGGATGCGGTCACGTAACCCCTTGGTTTGACAAAAAGTGCAATCGGAAAGGGATTTATAACTTATGCCGAGTCAGCAGTTCTCTCTGAAAGCTTTGTACCATATTTTGCCACGTGGCTGGGTCTGGTGCGTCAGAAACAGTGCAAAAATAATAATTAGCCTATTCATCCATAAGCAAATGGGTTGCCTCAAAATTCCTTGAGTTACAGCGAATTGTGGTACGCCACGTGTAAGAGCCGCTTTTACTCATGACCTTTTTCACACCAGGCAAGTTGTCAGGGAATGTAGTTTCATTTTTAAAACTCAAAAAGAACACTTGATGAGCCCCTAAAGTCCCCTCTCCCACCTTCCCAAACAACGCCCCCCTAACAACCCAACAAAAAAAGGGGGGGGGCAAAAAACCCAATTCTTTTAGGGTATATCCTTTTCTTTTTTTGGGTTGGTTGGTTTTGATGAAGGAACTTCGGCTATTATTTCTTTCTAGGTGGTGGTCTTGTTGGAAACAAGCTTTTTCCTGGAATGCTTCATTTGGTCTCTTTGGTTGCTTTCCTTTGCACTTTCTGCACCTTGACTTCATGGTGGCCACACGCTCAACTCCAATTTCTCACCACCCCACCCCCTCCCCTGCCCCGGGCAGTTCTTAACTCATCAACAATTATGTAACCCGAGTAACCCTTGGCAACTTCCACACATGTTTGTTTGTTGAATGATTAAGTAATCTAGTAACTTTTCTTTTTCTTTTTTTTTTGACAAATAAAATGCTCCTAAGTAATATTCAGTATTTTCCTTCACAAAATTGTTGTTTTTTTGGAAAAAAAAAAATTCATACCTTGAAAATAATGTAATTAGTGTCCAAACTGCCAAGGTACTACTTACTCCTATGGTACTTGGGGAATTTTTTTTTTTAAAGTACCCCCCTCTAAGAAGCCTAGAGACTCACTAGGACTACTTCATTGTCCAATCATATTAATGAAAATTCCATATGTAATATATTTCTTGGCATTTGTGCCATATTTTAATTTTCACATTAGTAACATTCCTGGGTAAGGCCTGTTCCTCCTTCCAATACACCTAGCCAAGTAGGGGCCAACAAGTGGTATTGTGTTGGGTTCTCCCAGGGCATACCAGGTCTCACAAGTGGAGCAACCGAAACCCAAAGTGGAACAACTAGATGACCATGTGTAACCAACCCATAGGGCAAAACAAAACCCTAAAAACTCTCCTGAAATGGGTAAGATACCAAAACCACTTCTACTATTGTGGAATGGGTTGACAATCATGGGACCTACCTAGGAAACCCTAAATCCTAAACCCTAAACCTGGGTTTAACCCTCAACAAAAAGTACCAGAATAAGGTCCCAAAACTTGGACAATTGTGTGCCACCTGGGTTTTCCAAAGGTTTAAATAAATTGTGTAAACTGGTTTCCAAGCTGATGTGGTGAGGATTAAAGCTTTTATGGTGAATCAGATCTGTCCAGGATTGATGATTCTTGTTTATTGTTCTGCTACGTTGTCCTAGTCAGCCAAAGGGCCATTGTATGGCCTTGTCTAGTCATCCCAGTCTCTTATATATACTCCTTCCTTGCAAATAAACTTGGACTCCAGGTTACATGCCTATGTAGTTACTTATGATAACATACATATACATAATAAAATTGGTCATAGATTTGTCTAAATACATTAGACATGTTTTTTTCAAATTTTAGCTTGATACACATATAATATATCAGCTTTAACCACCTAATCTTAAGTTAATTTTAGTGACAGGAAATTTCAAAGGACTGGTAAATGGGAGATTTTGCATAATCTTTTGTATGGTTGTCCATAGACAATTTCAAAAATAATTACCTTATTTTTCTTCTAATAACTACCTCCTTTTTTAACAACTACCTCACTCCTTTCCTAATAGCTATCTTTTATCCTTATAACTATTTTATTCCTTTTTCATATCCACCAACATGAATGTGAAAAGATAAACTAACATGTGCCTTTTCATGTCCATAATATTCAAATTAATTTTAATTTTAATGACAATTGTAATTCAAACATGTATAGAATTCATTAGTAGTCATCACCATGACAATTCTTAACATTGTCCCCTTGACATTTCATAACCACCTAACTGACTCAATCCTTTCATCAACTCCATGTGACAATTATGAAAACATTCCATAAGTACTTAAATACCTCACTCCTTTCACCGACCCACTTACATCCATATGAGAAAGCAAATTAACATGTGATTTCTCACAATTGAGTTTTCATAATTTGGTTAAATTCATTCGACAAAACCATGAAAATAATTCAATTGAAATCAATTTGAAATCAAATTGGTTTGAATTCAACCAATTTGTATTAAATTTGATTCAATTCAATTGAAATTTCACTAAGAACATTAACAATGTTGAATTCAAAGGAGAAAAATATTGTGTTTAGTTCAATTCATTTCAATTCCAAGATTTGAATTCAATTCAAGTTGGATTATACAAATTTATTCAATATTGAATCATTCAAAGGGAACTTAATTTTTACAAAATCAATTCATTTTTTTCATTAATTCATCATCACTAATAGTGTGCAACAATGTGGATCCCAAGTCATATTTTTAAAAATATTCAAATCAATATTGAAAATGAAATATTCATCAAAACATTTTATCAAAGTTGGACAAGTCTACATATATTAATTATATCAATGTTATGTATATGAAATTATTTAAACTTAATATACTCATTATAAACATCAATTTATTAATATTTAATAGGAAATAATATCTAACAATCTTTTAATATCACCTCCACACATAACTTGGGCACAAACATTTTATTTTGCCCCTTTAACCACCCTCTATTTGGAATGGGTAAACATTTCTTCCCCTTTCTAATTACTTTTTGTTTTCGAATCAATAAGATATATTTCCTTTTCAACTTCGATCTTTTTTATAACTAACAAAAACTAAAGCAGTATGATTGTGGTAGGCCAAGCTCTTGAAAGGAATCTTCAAATAGGATGTCAACCTAGCAAACATTCCCAAATCCAAACATCCTTACTCAAAGTTTAACTCAATGCAATGTTTTTAGTTTGGGAATGACCTAAACTTGGTCAACAACAAAAACACACCTAAAAAACACCAAGGATGATGAAAGATGGGGAATAAAAAAAGATAGGAATGACAAAATAACAACAAGCGATAATAAAGGTGTTAAAAAAACACATTGGAAACACTAAGGGCATTAGGTTAGACATAATTTTTTTCTTTTTCAAACAATATGGGGGACCAAGATGTTGAAGGTTGAAGGAATTGAATACAATGTTGGAAAACACCAAGAAATACATAAAGGATGTTGTGGCCACTAAGGTCAAAAATATTTTATATATTTTTTAAACTAATGGTCATTGGGAAGTGTGGAGGAAAGGACATTGAAAAGGCCCCAAAAAAAAATTTGAAACAATAAGAGCACTAATAAGGACATCATGGATGCTAAAAATATTAATGTTATAGTAAAAAAATTCATATTCTAAAATTAATGGAAGTGGAAATGATCTTATGAATAATTTATATGATCATGGATTAATAATGTTTAGTAATCAATTATCTTTTAAATAATTTATTTAATTAAGTTTTAATATATTAATAGTTTGACCTTATGTCAATTGATCATCATTGGTAGTGCAAAATAACATGAAGACCAAGTTAATTTTTACATTGACATAAATAATGATTGAAAACCATATGAAAAGATAAGAAATTTTTTTTGATCATCATTAGTAATGCACAACAATGCAGAGCCCAAGTTTGATTATTGGGTGGTTTTTATTTAATTTGTTGTTGAAAATAATATAGACAAACAATGTAGCAAAAGTTCATCCATCAAAGAATATAACAACTTAGTGAAACAATCAAATAGCTGAGATGTGTTAATTAGCCCTTAAAAGGCAAGGCAAACATTTACATCCATTTTCAAAAAAAAAAAATGATGCAAATACCCATAAGAAAATTTGTAGTGTATTTATAGGTAGTGAAACAATGTTTCCCACTTGTAAGAAGTGAGGTGCATTATTTTAAGGATAGCCCAAATGCATTCAAATAAATGTTTTAAATAATTTTACAACAAATATCCCTTGCATTGAGGATATTACATGTAATATTCCTTACCTCCAAGAAAAATATAATTTAAATATCTTTGAGTAAGAAATTATGAGTAAGGAGGCCACTCAACTACACTACAATTTCCAATGAAGGTTTTTGAGTAGGTTGAATTTTTTTTTAATGCATGGCAAAAGGTGTGACCAAAATGCATCAAATTTCCAAGGCAAAAGATGATGAGTTAACAATAACAAACATTGCAAGGTCAATGAAGTTGAACCCATCATTGACATAACATATTATACAAGAGTTCAGATCCTAGCATGGATGCAAATTGCTCTTGGCATGTTGTATGGACCCCCATCATATGCCACATTGAGAGGCCATGATGTTGCCAAACCCATTGTTAAACCCGATTAAATACCAAAAAACAAGGATTACATGGTTTGACATGTTTGAAAAATAGTTGTGTTACTTGTAGCTATAGACATAACCATTGAACCTTATTAGCCCATTGTTGTGACCCTAGTATCATACCTTTTAATAGGCTATCATCACAAACTTCATGGCTCATGATTTGACAATAATAGTCATATGAAATTTTTTTTTTCATAGGTTCGTATGGAATAGACATGGCTGTCATTCATATATTTGTATTGTTTGAACATTGATGTCATATGCATTATTTAGACACGAATGTCATATGCTTGTTTGTATTGTTTACACATAGATGTTGTATGTATATTCGTGTTGTTTACACATGAAAGTCGTGCACATGACTTCCATTTTTAAATAATGCATAATACTCATGTTTAAATGATATGAACTCATGAAATAACAAATTTCGCATGGATTTGGAACAAACCCATGAAACCTATAAATTTGTGATGTTAGGCCCATCAAAAAAAGTTGACATAATACACATTGACATTCCACTTGCAATAGGAGGGGTTGTTTAGTTGGACTTCCATTGTGATGAATGCACTTCAATTATTTTTTATTTGTTGACCCAACTAAAGGGTATGGGATTGTTGGGACTATAGATCCATGTGTTGGAAACTTAAACTTGGCACATATGGTTGATGAAGGGCAAATTTACTAACGCAAAGAGTTAAAAGAAAACAACCTTCTTTATTGTTTCAATTATTGTTGTATTTGTTCATTTTTCAAATCAATTGCTTATAATTGCCATGCATGTTACTATTATTGAATTTGGTAGTTTTGGAACTACAAATGTTGTTGTTGTTCCAATAAAGACAAATAAACTTTTAAAATTAGGTTACACTTACAATTTAAAACACCTACTTGACTAAAAGTTTTGTAGCCTTCAAACTAAATAAAGCCTAAATGGATGAACTACCAAAAATTTATGATAACAAAATTAGTAGTAAACTAAACCATCTAATGTCATAAAGGCACATCTTAAATCATTATTCAAGTTCGTGTTTTTGTTAATGGAAGTTTCAAAATCAAACTCAACCAATTTAAGAATAACCCATTTCAATTCAAATTAAAATTTGCATTTGCTAATTTTGTTATTGTTGATAGTGTTGTTGCTACTAATGCCAATGTCGTGGTGAAAAATTTGGGGTTGGAAAAGAAAAAACCATTACCATATCATTGTATTGGAATTATTCATGGCAACAATTTGTGTGTCAACTTGTGAAGTTCAATGTTGTAATTATTGAATCAACTACATCAACTATTCCTTTAGACAAGTAAATTACCCATATAAAAATCAACAATTTTTTTTAATGTTTAAAAACAAGGTCAAGATCTTGACATTTAAAACATGTTTATGATCTTTAGGTAGGAAATTTGATATTTTTGGAAAGTTTGATAAGTAAATTGAACTTTATAGTAAAGTATTAATTTTAATTAGTTATTTAATTTTTTACATACATACCCCTATGTTTTAATTTGTTATATACCTTTGTATTCGTATAATTTCTACCATTGGGAAATGTGAAATGTTTCCATGTAATTGGGCTTAGTTTTTAAACTAGGCTTAGAGGTTTTTTGATTTGCAAATTTGTGATAGAACCAAAATTGAAAGATTTAAAAATTGGACTCAAACCCCACCCAAATAAGTTCCAAATAAATTCTATAATGTCGAAAATATGACCAAAGGTTTTTTTCAAAAAAAAGATTGCACAATATTGGTTTTAATGTTTGCAAATTCTAACCAAAGGTGAAGCCAAATGACTCCTTTCAACAATTAAGTGATAAATGAAATTGTTTAATCTTCTCACAATTGCATTGTACTAAAGATTATCAAATATAATTGGAAACCAATCAAGGCCTACAACAATGTAAAAGGAAAACATTATCTTCATCACACAATTAATGTATAGGTTTGTGCACAAAACATGATTTTTAGCTTACAAATCTAAAAGCTCACATGTTGTAATCACAAGTTATAATTAGGCACCCCAATTTATGTGTTTGATGGCCTAATATGGCAATCACCTTATTTACATCACAACCTAACCCTGGCAAATCCATTCCATTCCCAAACCTTATAAGCATTTACGCATGTAAATCACAATAGCATTCAATGACATTTTCACATGCAATATCACCAAACAATTTCCAACCAACCTTCACATTGAAATTTGTTACACAAATTACTTTAAATGTTTGCATGACTTTTGACTTGAGATCAATACTAGCATTAAAGGATTACTAGTGCTTAAAAATGGACCTATGATAAACTTTTGAATGTTTGATTGATTCCTTGGTAATCCTCCTCAATATTCACAAATGGTAGAACAATGATAATTGACATTTTTCAATTTATTATTTTTATTTTTTGAACTTGGCCTCTTCCACAACAATAACACCATTAGTACTTTCATCATTTTAGTACATCCTCACCATCTTCTTTATGACCTTGGCCCAAAAAAAACACATTGCAACTTTCAACATGCCATTTTGGTTTATTTCATTGATTTCATGTTTGTGTACCCATGTCAATGAATTAGACAACAATATGTAAGTGAAATTGTAATCAATTAAGTGATTTGGTAGTTCACCAAATAATCGGTAACCTACTACTTTAGTGATTAATATTTCTTTTTTTATTTAAATGGATGTCATATGAGCAAACAACAACTTTTGTTGATCAAGTCATATGAGTTTACATATTTATTTTATTATTATTATTATTAATATGTAAAAAAAAAAACCATATGTGTAGTGTAAATGGATGTTTATTTGATGTAATAAACCAATGATGCAAGGATGTATATGATCATGATTATATTGTGTGATTGAATTGCATGAAATATAATTATTAGTATTTCAAATGACGATGTCATTAAAAATAAAATTATATATATATATATATTCCAAACCTTTTCATCATCACATAATGTTTGAACGAATGTGTTGGGATCTAAGGAGCCATAATAACATATGGATATATGCAAGTTACCATTTTTGACAATTTCATAACATCCAAAGCATTTATATGGTTGAACACACTTGCATTATTATTAGTATTTTTATTTATAACATATATATGAAAATAACATTGATAAGTGTGTATGAAAATTTCAAAATTGGTCACACTTTTGCAGTCATGGCTGCTTGTCAACATTGTTCACTTTTATCTAATTTTTTAATTCATAAAGCAAGCCAAGAAATTGATTATTTGCCCCATTAAATGAGATGATTATAAAATAAATATTGGATGATTATTTAAATTGTATATAACATTGTTAATATGTTTGTGTTTGTTTATGTTTCTCTCATTAAAATCTATTAAATCCAATATTTTTATGATACCCTTTGAGGCAACGATTATGGAACAATGTGGTTTTCATTTGGTTTCACATTTTGGGGGAAGCTTAACAAGTTTAGTAGTGAAATATTAGTTCATTTTTTGGGTTATTTTTCCTTTTTCAAACTATTGAACAATGTGGCTTTGAAAGACCTAATAGGTCTAGTAAGAAACTATCATTCATATTTTTGGGAGTTGGAGTGTTCTGCATGTTTGGTTTTTTTTCCATGTTGGTATCTTGTTTGCTTTCATTTGATGATTACATAGTTGTTTTGCAAGATTCATCAGCTCGTCTTTCACAAACATGTCTATGATAAAGGTTTCAAATTAAGAATAAAACATTCACATTTTCATTGTCCAAAAACAAACAAATGTTTCGATTAATCTTAGATTTTGTTACAACTTTAATATGTAAAACAACATCAATAGGAGTTGAAGTGTTTTGAATCTATGATTATTTTTCTTTTTGTTGGGCTTTTGTTTACTTTCATTTAATGATTGCATTTTTGTTTTATAGGTGGCAACAACAAGGTCAAGCTCTAACATTTGTTCATCCTTTGTTGTTGAATTTTATTTTATAGGATTTTGTTGGAGTCTTTTAAAAACACGTAAATCAGTTTATTATTACGTATATGTACAAAAACATCTACAATTGCATTTTCCAAAAAAATCACATATGCATATTACATGATATTTCCATATCATACATGGATATCATTTATTTATCTTAGGTTTTTTTGTGTGCAAACACTTGATTTGGTTTGTCTTATATTTATGGATGGAATCCATAGTTTAACAAAATATGGGAGTCAACACCTTTGGGGATGAAGCAAAATGGTGCAACGCAAAAGGCCTTTGAAGCGATGCAATCATAAGGCCCTTAAAGGGGTGCAATTGAATAGATGATCGAACTTTTCAAGTCATCTATTGAAATTATATAAGTTGTGGTCATTCTAGAGTGATCTTGGTCTACAGATTTGACAATAATATTATAAATATAAAACCTTTATTTTAATACATTTATAATTGTGACAATGTTTTAAATAAATCTTGGTTTAATCTTGAACTAATTTTAATTCAATTTCATCTACATTTGACTAAAATTTTTGTGTCATTTATTTCATATGTCTAGACCACATCCAATCCAAACATCCACCCTAATCAATTATTGGTCTAAATGTAAAATCTTGACCAAATTTTAGATGAGGATTTTAATATAGTTAAGTCTTAAGGGTAGGTCAATTTCATATTCATGTCTTTCATGTAATTTCATCCACAACCTTCCCCACATATGTGGGTTTGAATTATTAATCCATGTTATTTCTTTTATGCATGGATTGTCTTTTGAAATAAATCTTTATGGTGTAGAATGTAGATTATGGATGGAGAGGACAAGGATGTACTGGTGAAAAGGCACACAAGGCTTAAGTAATGTTTTAAACTTGGAATGTTAGTTTGACTTCATATAGTAAAGGGCTAAGGGGCTTCATTGTTTTATTCTAAATCCTAATGTTGCTTCCATTAAAGGTGAAATATTTTGCAAGTTTGATTTATAAGATAAACTTTATGTAGTTTAATTACATGGACAACATTCTAGATAGTTGAAGCTATGGGTAGTAATCAAACCATCACATAATTGTGAATCTTCTTAATCTATATTTTAAAGATAATTTTACATGTTTTTCAAGTTTGAGAATTACATTATTTGAATATTTATATATTTTTAATATTCAAAGTTGTTAATTATGTTGGTCATATTGTTGTTTATTTCAATTTATAGGTATCCTGAAAATGTGTATTGTTGGTTAGTTGGAAACTGGAAAAAAAACATTCAAAGGGCAAGTTTGAGTGAATAGCTTTAATAAGCAACTTGAACAAATGATTTACAAACCACATTGCACTATGCCAAAATCCAACATTTATGGCTTGAACATTTTTGCAACTATGATTAATTATTAGTCATGTAATTATGTCTTTGGTAATGTTTATGATTACATGATTAAAGCATGTCATGATGTTCACAACTACATGATTAAGGCATTTTTTTGACTTCAAAATTATGTTTGACCAAGTAATAAAATATATTGGATGTGTCAAAAAGTTGAGAAATTTTTATATGAAAAAACATTTGTTGATTAGGTGGTAGTGGCAGACTAATTGATGAGGATTATTCATTTTGTTGGATGTACCGAAACAAATATGGTTGAAAAATAATCAAGTTTTTCAATCATTTTTGTTGACATCACATCTCTGTAAAAACATCCTTTGTGTTTTGGACATATTTTTGGATATATTTTGTCTAAATATCAAGTGGTATTAATTTTTTCATCATAAAATTTAAAAAATAAAAATGTGTCAATCGAGTTTTGCATATAACTACTTATCATTAATATACTCGGTTATATTTAATAGTGGCAAATTTTGTTAACAACATGGTGCATCCATCAAAATAACAAACAACTTCCATTGCAAATTATGTTCTACAATGTAAGATTGACACACATGCCACAAGTGTTGATCATTGAAGCAATATTATTATTATGGACATTGTCAAAGTCATTATGGTTTGCTTCAAGCATGCCCATGGTGACAAGTAGATAAGGAGATGAATTTAAGTGGTTGGTTAATAAGCAGGCAAAAACACAAAGTTGGTTAGTAAATAGGTGTGGCCAAGTTGTTAGTTTAGTTTGTTGTGTTCAATGTTTTGTTTTATTTCATTACATAAGTAAAAATCCATTTATGAAACCATGACAAGTTATTTTTAGTATAATTTAAAGGTGTGATATGCCATAGTACCTATTGAGTTGGAAGACATATTGCTTTTAAAAAAAGGAGGGATCTTATAATCCTATGCCCACTCTTAAGAAATACACGTAACATCCCTCCCACTTTTGAAAAGTAGGCATAAGAACCATCCCCCTCACATGCTAATGATCTATGCATGACAACATTTCACTCATGCTTTATGATTGGTAAAAGCCCACATGTGAAGACATTTCAAAATGTGAGTCTCCACTTGCCTACCACTTCATCCTAGGCTCCATGTTTCAAGAATGCCCATCTTGGGGTTTTAGCCTGCACATAATAAATTTATGAATGAGCATTGTCTTTTATAATGTGCCCCCATGTAAGGTGGGTTAATATGATTGGCCCTTTCACATGTACAATGGGAATTACATTTCCTTCCCACTCATATGGTGGATATTAAAAAATGCACAAAAATCACATTTTGTAATTTTCCATTGTCCTAGTTGTTCATACATTTCATAATTTCTCACCATCCAAATGACAAGATGTACCATATTGGCACAACTTGGTCATTCCATTGACTAATGTCCTAACAACACGACATTACACACAAGACCTTGGGCTTCACCCTTGGTTCATAGGGTGTAATGCCCAACCAAAAAAAGGCATTACTCTACACATTAAAATATGTTATGAATGATTATGCCTTTTTTTTTGTTTACATTGAAACACATAATAGGTTGGGTAATGTTGGTGTTCTTCAATGTGCTAGATTTCACTTGGATGAAAATTCAAAATCTTCAAGAAAGAAGAGTATGTTCCATATTCTTCCAAGATAGAAGATTATGCTATATTATCTTCCAAACTAGAAGATTTTATATTACAGAAAAGGTTCCCATGTTTTGTTTTCCCGTGTCCATGATGTTCATGTTCACATGACATGTCCATATAGTTTTGTTCACATGCTGTCCCCATAGTCAATTCATTGTCCATCATAATTGTTCACCAAAAAATGTTCATTTATAAGGTGTATAGCAGTCATTAGGTGATGGCCAGAGTGAACCAGCACTCACTTGGGTTCCATCCGTTGGATGCCCATTATAGACTCAGTTATGGATGAAGCTCAACTGAGTTAATATCTGGTCTAACTCTGGTAACCCATTCTGTAAGAAGTAGGTCCTATTTATAGGTAAGACAATAGGTGACTAATATGTAAGAAGATGGTTTATGCTTGATACACAGCTAAGAGCTGATTTTACTACCTACCTACTAACAACTTACTTGCATGTTGTTAGTAGGTAGGTGGTGACCAAAGCAACTGAGCTAACCACCATGGTTAGCTACGGAACTCGAACCCAACAGAAAATTGTTTCCAGACCATTCGCGATGCATCCTTCATGGTGCACTGCTGGGTGCTAGTTCACTTTGGCTTGTGACGATTTGCAACAGAATTTTCAATGGAGATCCATTCAGCAATTTCAGTTTCATAGCTTGGAGGAACTCACCAAGAATTGTATTATACACCCACGGGGTATTACAGTAGACGAGATCCTGCAGCCATATGTGTAGCAGACAATTAGATGTGTTCTGGCTAGACTTTATGTATCACCTCACCTTCACCCAATTCTATGTAACCCTTGGCTCAACATCAGAGTCTCAGATATGCAGCATTTTTCATACTTGGTGAAAGCAATTCTAGAATTTATGAGGAGACTCTACACTACAACTATGCTTTGCTCCATTGGGAAACACTTCAGTTCATTTGTCAGAAGAAACTCTCTACTACTTGTGCATAGATTGTTATGTATTGTCCCATTTGGATGTGTGTGTGTGAGGCTGGGAGCACACCACAGGAGACAACCAGGAATAACACATGGCTGTGTGTATGATGTGTGATTCCGGATTGCAGGTATGTCTTTAGCAGCAAAACAGCCATATGAGCACACACTGCAGCAAGTAAAATTATTTGTGACAACAATTTGGAGATACTAGAGCTATCTCTAAAGTCTTGTGATTAGGGGGCAAGAACAGCCAGTTTCGACACAATAGGCCATCAAACGCTTAACTGGGAACGAAAATTTTAGAAAACGAAATAACTGGGACCCAAACTGGTTTTTCCACCAATTTTGAATGTATGCTGAGTTCCTGTCTTTTCTTTTTCATGAGCGCCTTCATTGCTGCTATGTATATTTTCACTACTCCTTCCTGTACAACTACTACAATTACTCTTAAACCTTGTCCATTAAATGCTGAGTTTCAGCATTTCACACTGAGATTTAATAAAATTTCGTTACTTTGTGGATACGACTGGAAGAGGGGATAGGGGGTGAAAGCAGGCCCAAAGACAGGGTGAAGACAGGGTGACTTTACAAATCACTCTGCTGTATACAATGCCATTGCCATATTAGCAGGAAAGGGGATAGGTGTGTAGCTGAACCATGTCAGGTGGTTATCAAAAACAGGAATAGACACCTGACGGTTATCAAGGCAGTTCTAACTTTAAAACCAAAGCACCAATCCCAAAATACAATCATGATTCTCAAAAAATTCAAAACAATCCCAATAACAATTGCCTTGAAAAAATCTTCAGTTCTTCACTGGTTCTTTCATAAAAACCACTGATTTTTAAAGGCTTTTGAAATAACCAAAACCAGCAGTTCTTTAATTGTGATTGTGATTTTTAATTGTTTTAAATTTGGGTAAAAAAACCCAGGGTCACCAACAAGATCAGATACCCACCCAACAATGGGTGAAACCTGAAAACTCCAATGGTGGTGTCTTTTCAGTTCCCCTTCATTAGGGTGCTCATGCTGTGTCTCTTCATCCTTGTGGTGGGGTTTAACCTTCATCAGACTTTACATGTTAGAGTTGGGGTTGGTGGCTACATCCAGCAACAATAGCATCTCCCTTAGCCCAAATCAGAACCTGCAACAAAGAAATTATCTCTAAGTAATTTTGACAAGGTTTTTCCTGAATTCAAAAGGAAAAAATAAAATTGGAAGGTCTTGTAGATACAAGTGGAAGATGCTTCAAATGGGAATGAAGTGCTTAGGAGGCTTGAGGTGAAATTGGGGGAAGAAGATCATGAGCAGAGAAACAAAAAAGGATTGGCACAGGTGGTCAAGTCCGTTCTCCAGTTTAGTGAATACCAAACTCGATGCAAGGCCAAACTTAGTGATGGGAGCAATTGGAACGGGAGTGTTTGTGTTTGCAATGGGTAGTCTCTTGTACCAGAAATATTGCTATGAGCAACAGCAAAAGCTTGCTAGAGAAGAAGAGAAGCAGCCGAGCTTAGAGTTAATTCTCTCTGGAGATGATTCTTGACTCCCAAGGTTGATATGCCATAGTAGTACCATGGCAAGTTTCAACACTTTAGTGTCAAATGATTGTTTTACTTTGAACATTTTGAGGAATAGAATCCTCCAGAATATTATAGCAAATTCTTTAAACTCCTTCACAAAATTTTATTCTTTGAAAAAAGGTTTTTTTGTGAAATTTTCAAACATTTCTGAAATTAATATAATTAGTGTCAAACTTGCCATGGTACTATTGTAAATCACATTTCCAGACATGAGAAAATGAGCCTGGAAGATCAATCTCCTTGAGAAGCTGGTCTTTAGCTATGCTTTCCAAAACACAGTTTTAGACACTGAAATTTCTGTTCATATTAGAACACATCTTCTCTTCTCTTGAGATGGCTTAACATTGCATACCTGAAAGAATAAATTCTCTGAAAATTGAATCTCCCAAAAGCCTACATTTCTAATTTTGCTTCTTCACTTCTTTCATTATTTGACCATTCCATGAAATTCCTTGTATAACCTAGTAGAACTAAACATGAAAAACTAAGTTGAAGGCCTTTGTAGTTGACAATGTCATTTTTGTTTCTTTGAATGAATGGAATCAAAACTCATCCTTGCTTCTCTTGCAAGCCCAATGTAATTTGATTCAAAAGCTTTTGATAACCATTTGTTGCGGTCATGGAGTGTTCACTTTGTAAGACTTGCACCACCAAGCAATGCTTTCTTTGGCCATTACAATTGTTGTAAGATTTGAGAATTATCTCTTCCTATTTTGACAAACTACCAACCATTTCTTTATCAAAGTTTGATCCTTAGAGGTATTTTTGGAAACTCTTTCTTTCATAGCTTTACACCCAATCATGGCTTCCTTGTCCTTTTGGTTTACCATATGATGTCATGTGTAATCAATTATGCTTATATATGTCACTTCTTCTCATATGATCAACCACATTAATCGCATACATAACACACAATTATGAAAGTAATGCTTCACTTGTGCCATGAAGCACTTGAGAAATAGGGAATTCACATATTGTAACAAAATTACAAAATAAATTCATGTTTTATAACCGTTTAAAAAAAAATCAACTTGAAAACACATGAGTTTTTGCAAACAAAAACAACATGACATACACCCTTATGGGAAGTCAAAATTTGTAGAACCTTGTTCTCATTTAAATTTGAAATAAATTAAGAAGATTTTTTTTTCACATCATGAAACAACAAATTAGATTCAAATTCATCTCAAATTATTCACATGGTAACTATTGCCCAAAGCACAAATGGTCATTATCATAATAAACTCCAAAACAACTATTGTTTGCAACATTTTCAAGCCCACATTATAAAAACATATGGTCAACAACGTTAATCACACACCTAATATACATTGTCAAGTCCTTTCATGAAGTTTAGGTCAAATGATAAAATGGTATATTAGTCCAAATGTTATTTTGGTATTCATAATGAATATGTTAGTGTTGTAGGTGGATAGGAGTGGAGTTCAATGGACCAAGATGGTGCATGTTGGAATTTCAGTGGGGTCTTTCCCATGTATCCTAGTTCATTCACAGTTCCACTAAAAATGCACTACATTCCACTAAGGTAGAATTGGGCCATTTCCGGTGGAATGTTGAGTGGATTGGGGACATGTTTTGTAGTAGTGATATAATTATTGATATGATGTTATGGTTGAATTGTAACACATTATGTTGATCAAACATTGTGTTACAATGTCATAACAATATTATGTCAATAATTTATCAACATTTAACCTTGAACACATTATTAAAATGTTGTAAAGGACTACACGGAGGGGGCAAGTTTGTGATCATGTTATTTTTCATCAATAATGTCTATGAATTGCCTTTAGATTTTGCATTGTTCATACATCACTCTTTTACATTTGTTACTTTTATATTATATTATGTATTTGTGCATCACTCACATTTCAATTCTACAAGCGGGATGTACAAGCTTGTGACCTATGAAGAGCAAAATCTACAAACATTGAAAGGGATCTATAGGCTTGTGGCCTACGATGAGTAAAATTTTCATTTTGCAAAAATCTAGTTTTAGTTAGCACTGACACTAATATAGAGTTGCCACTAGCTACCACATAGGACTCCACATCAACATTGGTGGTACATAACACCACATATGTGAATCTATGTTTTCATCACTAAATTAGGGCATTGATTTAACAAGGATTTAACATTATGTGTGAATAAAACTTTAACAACTTTTATTCCTAGTAATGAAAGATTTCTCCTCTTTTCTGAACAATATATTTAGGGTTATAAAATGCCCTCCAACTATAATAGAAAATTGTTAGCATGCTTTAAGGACGAGGATGAAAAAGGGGTGGGGGCCAATAAAAGTGGAAGGTACGTACTTAATAGGAAGGGGCAACTTTTAATGGGTGGTTACCAAAACTTGCACAAAACCTTTTGTCAAGGTAAATTTAACATTAATTGGTTATACTATTTTATTACATCCCTTTTTTAATTCAATTTTGGTTTATCTAGTGTAATTCGTTGGTTACTATTGCAACCTTAGCCTTAAGCTCGCAACCAAGGCAAGGGCTTGTGAAGGTGCATGCCAAAAGTGAAGCCTTGGAGTCACATTTCATATTCCCAAGAGTGCACGAGAGTGTGTGGAAATGAACCCCCACACTCCTAAGTGAACTCCCACATTGGGAGTTGGAATCTCGATGGATTTCCAAATTTTCAAAGGGTAATTGCAGAGGTCAAAACACATTAGATTGAAAAAGTTTTTTATATCATTAGAAAGCTTTTAGAACGTAGATGTCTAAAATGGGCTTGCATGATTCATTTGGGTACGTAAAACATAAGTCATGGCCAAAAGAAGGGTCAAGAGTCAAAGTGTCACTTTGACTTTCGAACATTAAAACTCAGGAATTGCTTCGATTTATTTGTGTGCAGGTGGCGTGCCACATACCATTGGAAAGATTTTGATGAGGGATACAACTTTGCTTTAGACCTCATCTTGATCAGACGTTTGTAGAAGAAGTTATGGGCCTCCAAAATCATGGAAGTTCCAATTTTCAAAAATTTGGGACTTTAACTTGGGAGTCCTAGGACAAAATGACATTTGGGTGCTAGCCTTGTGGCCAAACACATAGAATATTATAAGGGGGAAGGTGGTGGTTTCCCCCAAATCTGGGCCGTGGTGAATCTTGTAAGTTTGTGTTTGTTCATGGTTTGTTTGTGCACCAAAAGTGCTCAAATTATGCACTAACAAACTTGTTGTTTAGTTCATGCAAGTCTGTGTGAGTAATTGAGTTGTTTGTCACTCTTCCTAATCCCCATCCCGGAGCTCTAGCACACCCCTTTACCCCCAAAGTGTTGCAAGCCAAAGTGTGCACCCCAACTCTTTCTCTTTCCGTTGTTTTCACCTTTGGACTCATAGTTGAATCCATCAAGGAATTTGGGGGTGTGTTAATTACATTCTTCCTGAATTTAGTTGGGGGTCATTCATCCATAATTGACTAATTACACCCTTTTTCAACTCCCTTGGAGCTCATCTAGTATTGGTTACCATGTTATACCCCTTTTCAATTCCATTGGAAGTCATCCATTTAGTATTGGCTCCTAGGTTACATGCCTTCTCAGCTCCATTAAAGTTTGTTTATAATTAAGGAATTGGCTGTTATGTTACACCCCATCTCAATTTAGTTAAAGTTCATCCATCTAGTAATTGCCTGGTTGGTGATAACCCAAGTTCTCAATTACGTGCGGGTTGGGTTTCATTCATTCGCTACTTGGGTTCATTCATTCACTTAGGCTTAGCTATAAACCAATGGTTATTTGAATTTTTTAAAAACCACCCATTCCTCAAAAAAAAATTCAGAAAAAAACCATCAATTTTGGTTTTTTGAAAAAAAATTAGAATCAAAGAACTATGAGTTTCAGTTATTTCAAAATCCTTAAAGAACCTATGGTCTTCATGAAAGAACCAGTGGTTTTACATTTGGTTGTTTGATTTTTTAATATTTTGAAAACCATGGTTAACACACTGGAACTAGTTATTTGATTTTTTTTTTTTTTCAATTTTTGAGAATCATGCTAGAATTAGTTGTTTGATTTGTTTTTCAATTTTTACAACTATGTTTATATGCCAGAACTGGTTATTTGATTTTTTGAGAATCATGGTTATGAATCATTAGAACCTTTTTGATAACCGTTGAAGTCTACTCCTGTGTTTGATAATTGCCCAACATGGTTGCAAATGGGTTTTTGATTTTTGTAATAACCACCAAGTTCTGGATATTTGAAAAACTCATAATCAAAGAATCAAAGAACCACTTGTTCCCCCTATTTGGAAAAAAAAAAAGAATTAAAAAACTACCAATTCTTGGGTATTTCAAAAACTTCAAAGAACTATAAGGTTTCATGAAAAAACCAAAAAATACCCAGCAATTTTCTTGTCAATTATTTGAATTCTTAAAAAAATTGAGAATCATGTGTAATGAAAAGAATAAAGAACAAAAAAATAACACATTCCCAAATGAATAATTCAGCAATTGAACCTAAATCTCCATGAATCACAACACAATGAATTACTTAAATCAAACAACTTAACAAATTGTTTAAACACCTAACTACGTACTCAACCTAATTCAATTTATAGGTCATCAGGATCAAGTCACTCAGATTCTGCTTTCATGGAGCTCAACTGGTCGTTTCGTGGCAATTTCATTTGTGGCATGTACCCCAACACTCATGTACTTGTTTCTTAGGAAATCAAGCCATGACATAACCCCTAAACACATACACAAAAGTTCATGTACAAATGAAAAATCTCATGACATTGGCTATACTCCACAATATGATCCACTTAACATATCTCACAACTTCCCACATAAATGAACTGGAAATATGACTCTTCGCAATCTGACCCAACAAGTTTGACAAAGATATTGTAACATTCTAGATGGCTTATTAGTAGAACTCCAATAAGAGACTAAGTCTTTCTGGCAAAACAACCTCCTTCAAAGCTCCAATGAGATGGGGTATTCTATTCCTAACAACAAGTTCAACCTCAACAACAAAATTCCAAAACACCCAACACATCACAAATGACCTGCCATTTGACCTCTCTTGAAATCCCTAAACATTTATTTCATCACATCCCTAATTATTGACCCCTACATTCTGCTTCTAAACCTGCACTCCTATTGAAAGCTCATGGGTGTAGAGAAAATTGCAAAACCTTAAAACCCTAAACCCTAAAACCCTTAAAAAGGAATAAGGTGGTTATTTACAGAGGGGCATTCCTTCCCGTCTGTAAAACATTAGATCCTAGCTCACCACCACACCAAACGACGATCTGCGACCTTCCTACACAACCAAAATTGAAAATAATTAGTTCTTCTGTTGCAGCCATCTTTGAATTGGCAGCTCTTGAATGAAGCATCTCTTCCTTAATAAAAGGTCCACCAAAGAAACAATGCAAGAACATCAACACCATCCAAAATGAAAAACACCAAACACACTGAATGCCACTCTACAGAACTTGCAAGAAACAAAACAAAGGGAAAACAAACAACAACACCCGTTTCCTGTCTCCTCCATCAATTGCCGAAAATCTTGTCTTGTTTTACTTTGGATGGTTGACGATACTAAGTTCCATCAAGTTAAGATTTCATACCTTCAGTTTTCCCCCACACATGGTTTATAACAAGAATCAGCCATTTGATTTTTTGGATAACCACGATTCTATATATCATAGCCACGGGTATCAACTCTGATAAGTGAGATGATTACCGAAGGGTTTGGTGCAGTTTCTAATACCCGCCTCCCTCTGTTGTAAAAAACCCTTTTTTCGGCAACCCCAGCAAGCCAGAAAGCTTGTGTAACAACTTTGCCCTAACTTTTCGTGCTTCTGTTCCGTTGTGCGCGCGTTGCAAAGGCCGCGACACACGGCCGAGCGAGCGAGCGAGCGAGCCCCTCACAAATCCGTCAAATCTTCCATTGCAAGCACAAGAAGAGCGCGGGGGAAGCGGATGCATAGTTCTTACGATTGTAGCAATCCTTCACTAGGGCGTCTTGGGGATTCTTTTTTTTTTTGTCAAGGCAAGGTCTTCTTCCTCCTCTGTATTCTTTTGTTGCACCAATTTGAAGGTAGCAGCAGCCATGGGGGCAGAGAAAGTAGATGATGAAGTGCGAGGAGACAAGGAGCGGCGCAAAAGGAGCGAGCGAGAAAAAGAGAAGGATAAGGAAAGGGATCGGGAGGTGGTGGAGAAAGACAAGGAGCGGGAGCAGCGGGACAAAGATAATAAAAGTAATAAGGAGAAGGAGAGATCAGAGAGAAGCCGGAGCAACAAGGGTAGTAGGGAAAACAACGTGCAGGAGAAAGAAAAGAGTAGTAGAGACAAAGAGAAAGAGCAGCGGGTGGTGGATCACGACGTAGAGATGATGAAGAAGGATAGGAGCAAGGAGTTGGACAGGGATAATAGGGATAAACATGGCGACAATAAGGAAAAAGTCAAAGAGAAGGAGAAGAGGGACAGGGAGAAGGAGAAAGACAAGGAACGAGAGAAGGAGGAATTGATTAGAGACAGAGATAGGGATAAGGATAAACCAAAAGAGAAAGAGAAGCGGGACCGGGAGAAAGACAACAACGACAAGGAGCAGCGAGAGAAGGATGAGTTAGACAAGGACAGGGATAGAGAAAAGCATGGTGACAATAAGGAGAAGATGAAGGAGAAGAGGGACAGGGAGAAAGAAAGGGAGTTGCGGGAGCGAGAAAAAGAGAAGGAGCGAGAGAAAGAGAAGGCAAAGGAAAGGGAGAAGGAAAGAGCAAGGGCTAAAGAAAAGGAAAAGGAGAAGGAGAAGGAGAAGGAACAACGGGAGCGTGAGCGCGAGAAGGAAAAGGAACGAGAGCGAGAGCGAGAACGAGAGCGAGAGAGGGAGCGAGAAAAAGAGAGGGACCGGGAGAGAGAGAGGGAGAAGGAGAAAGAGAAAGAGCGGCAGCAGCGTGCGAGACAGAAGGAACGAGAACGAGACAGGGAGATAGAGAGAGAACGGGAACGAGAGCGAGAGGAGAGAGAGAAGGAGACGGTGGAAGTTGATAGACAACAGGATGGAGACAGGGACAGTAGTGTTGGAAGACTAGAGCCTGATCAACCTCAAATTGCAACCACTGAGTTGGCTGAGCGCATAGCAAGGTACATTGCTTCTTCTCTGCATTTTTGCTTCACAATTGTTTTCTTCCCGAACCACAATTGTCTGATTGAACCATCAGATCAACCAGTTTTCAGAAACTTGTGATTTTGCCATTCCTTTGTGAATCTTAAAGACAAGCTTCATTTTTTAGGGTTATGTTTGCATTATTGTTGTCGAACCATTTTGGTAATCACAATTTTCCTCTTCCTGAAGCACAACTGTCTCTTCAAACCATCAGCAGATTATTGACCAGGTTTTGGAAGCATGTGATTCTTCCATTGCTTTGTGATTCTTAAAGACAAGCTTCATTTTTTAGGGTTGTGTTTGCATTGCTGTTGTCTAACCAGTTCGATAATTACAATTGTCTTCTTCCCATAGCACAACTGTTTCTTCAAACCATCAGCAGAAGATCAACCAGTTTCTGGAAGCATGTGATTCTTCCATTGCTTTGTGATTCTCAAGCATGAGCTTCGTTTTTTAGGGTTATGTTTGCATTGCTGTTTATCATACCAGTTCAATATATCATGAGTAATGGAGTGAAATGAGGAGGCAGATTTAATGATTGTTGTGCAATTCTGGTATACCCTAGTGTGACGGAAAAACCTTGAATTGGGCTGCAGTAACAAGTAGTTACACTGCAGGATGCGAGAAGAGCGCAAGAAGGTGAACATAGGACGAAGAGTGGAGAGGAGACCGTATGCTGAGAAGCCCAAGGAAGAAGATGATGTTGCATCTTGGGTGAACAAGAGTCGGAAGCTTGATGAGCAGAAGAAACTTGAGGAGAAGAAGAAAGCTGCACGGATGGCAGCAATTCTTGCAGAACAAGTTGGTTTCTCACCTTTCCTCCAATCATGTTGTTGTATGCAAATTATTCCCACTGTTTGTGATGGAAAATTGAGTTATGAGTTAGGTATTAGGATAAGATTTCATAGACTAATGTGAGTGCTGCTTCCTGAACAAACCAAGGGCATTTGTACAGATGCACAAGTCTATGTATCAAATCTGTGCAGAGACTCACATTGCTGACCAAATGTATGCTGGTATGAACATGCCAGTTCAATTCTTGTGTTCCTTGATGACTCAGAGCTTTTTAGTTGTCCAAATGCAATAGCTGTTGTCAAGCACCTATCACTCACCAAGCTTGTCATGGGGTATTGGCATTGACAACCTTAAGTACACAATCTTTTGACATGCAACATTGCTTCCTCATTCAATGATTAGGGTCCTTTGGTCAGAAATGACGGTGTTGCTTCTTGGGTGCAGGATAAGGATGAAGAGGAAAGTGATGATGAGTTCAATCAAAGTGGATATGGAGGAAGTAAGTATATTCTGTCCTTTTGATGGGGCTGGAATACTGGTCCTCAAATTGGACCTGCATCTCTTAGGTGGAAGTGAGTATTGATGTTACCTCTGGATGTCTATGTTGTCACTTGGGTTCTCCTAATGGTTATTCTGAATTTTGCAGAGGACTTGGCTGGCTTGAAAGTACGACATGGACTGGACAAGGTGATGGAGGGTGCGGCAGTTGTACTCACTCTCAAAGACACCAACATTCTTGTTGATGGTGACTTGAATGATGG
>Ga0209611_10004268_pt1 | contig 24511 bp, 16 predicted proteins | sample S1TSphgellanicum_3_FD_187693 | JGI IMG/M metagenome (GOLD analysis project Ga0209611, IMG submission 187693) | Host-associated microbial communities from peat moss isolated from Minnesota, USA - S1T2_Fc - Sphagnum magellanicum MG (SPAdes) (version 2) | ecosystem: Host-associated > Plants > Peat...
AGCACAACCACAAGATTATCAAAATCAAGAGTTCAAACCCACCAAAATGTAGGTGAAAGGCTTGTCAGTATAAAGCTAATGCTTTTTGGAACTTGTCACCCTTAAATTCAGCCCCAAATCTGTTCCCGAAACATCACCCAAATATCCCTCACCCAAAATCAGTCTCAAATCAGTCATCAATAAACCTTCCCAAATCTACTCCACCCAAAATCAGTCTCAAATTTGTCCCATAAACATCCCCAAAATGTGTCACACCCAAAATCAACCCCAAATTTGCCCCCAATACACTCCCCAAAGTCAGTCACATCTAAAATCAAAATCAGCCCCAAATTTGCCCCATTACCTTCCCCAAACCCTAAACCAAGGACTAGAACCAGAACCAGATTTTAAAACAAAATCAATCTAATTCCTGTTTTTACACTACTTGGGAAGTAGACTCAGGTTTGGTTCCACTTTTTTAAAACCTTGGAATCAAGGGTCAATTCTCAACTCGGTTCTTGGAACCTGACTTAACCCTGGTCGTGGTTCCAAGTAGGTTCCATAGCTAAGACCAGGTTCTAGTTAGGTTTTGGGTACCCAAGACCAAAACCACCCTGGGTAATCAGCTAACTCCAGTATCTGCACAACACTAGTTTGGACCTTGTGCAAACCAAGCGTGGGGTAAACAAGCATGGGCTCAGTGGCCTATGCAAGCTATAATTCTATATTGACAATATAAACATATATATGAGTCGTATTTTTTATATTTCACAATTTGTCCATCTCATTGGGAACTTTGCAAAGGAACCAATGGAGATTTTGTAATGGGTTTTTTACATTGCAAAAACAAAGTGGGGGTAAAACTACAAATTGCACCAAAATTGGAGCCAAACAAGTCTTGCATGAAAGGCAATGAAGTCTAAACCAAAGGTCAATGTGAAGGGCACAAACAACCTTGAAGGGATTGATGCTAGTTGTAAAGGTCTTGCCACCATGCAAGGGTTTAGGCTTTACATTTGCGTAAAAAACTCATTACAAATTTTTGAAGTGTTCCATTGCAAAGTTCCCAAAATGGGTAGACTATGAAATATGAAATATGATTCATATGTAGGTTTCTATCATCAATATATAATTATAGCTTGCAAAGGTAACATAACACCACTTGTTTACCCATGCTTGACTTGCATATGGTCCAAACCAATGTTGTGTGAATATATTGATTTTGATTTATCCTTGGGTAAGGTATATAATTATTTTAAATTCATTTTTTCATTGAATAAGGGTATATTAACACTCAAAATTTTTCATTGGGTTAAAGTTTGGGTACCCTTTTATCATATACCCATTTTTGGGGTAGAAACTAGGAATATTTTTATTTTTATTTGTTTTAAATGAAAGAAAATGTCCACATTTTGAATTTTTTAATAAAAAATTTCATAGGTCAAATACAATGTCAAAATGCAAGAATATTTTTTTTTGATTCATCCTTGACTAGCATAGACATGTGTACAAGTGAACATTTAATATACCAAAAGATAATAGCGTCATGATTAACATTCAATTAGTGATGAAGTCTAAAAATAACATATTTGGGTGTTCTAGTAGACTTTTGAATCATTTTATTTTATTAAGTAACTTAAGTACATGTAAGTTATGGCCTTCCAAAGTAAAAAGGACCTTCCATTTTAGATATATCCTTATCACACACCTATAATTCATAACACGTGTGTCACAACCTTAGTTCTAGGCTCGCGACCAAGGCAAGGTTTATAAAGGTGCAGGCTAAGAATGAAGCCTAGGCCTCACATTTCATGTTCCTAGGAATGTAGGAAAGTGTGAGGGAATGGAACCCCACACTCCCAAATGACCTCTCACTTTGGGAGTTAGAATCTCGGTGAACTTTAGAATTTTTAGAGGGTGATTGCAGGAGTCAAAATTCATTATATTGAAAAATTTCTTATATCATTGAAAAGTTCTTGGAACGTAGATGTTTAAAATGATTTCACATGGCCCATTTGGATACTTAAAACATAAATTATGGCCAAAAGAAAGGTCAAAAGTCAAATTGTCAATTTGATTCCCGACCACTAAAAATTAAGAATCGCCCCAATTTACTTGCTTATAGGTGGCATGCCACATACCATTGGAAAGCTCTCGATGAAGGCTAAAACTTTGCTTTGAACCTCATTTCAATCAAAGGTCTTCAAAAGAAGTTATGTGTCTCCAAAATTACAGGAATCCCAATTTCGAAAATTTCGAAACTTCCAAGTTGAGGGTCTTGGGACAAAATGACATTTGGGTGCATGCCCCATGGCCAAATATAGAGAATATTATAAGGCGTAAGGTGGTGGCTTCCCCCAAGTCCAGGCTGTGATGAGTCTTGTGAATTTGTGTTTGCATGTGGTTCATCTATGCACCAAAAGTGCTCCAATTATGCACTAACCAACTTGTTGTTTGGTTTGTGCATGTCTATGTGATAATTGATTTGCTTGTTGTTTGTCTTACTCCTCATTCTGGAGTTCCAGCACACCCCTTTATTCTTAAAATGTTGCGAGCCAAAGAACATACCCAATTCTTTATCCTTTCGTTGTTTTTCACTTTTGGATTCATAGTTGAATCTATCAAGGAGTTTGGGGGTGCGTCAACATGAATCATTATTAAATTTTAATAATCTTCAATTTTATCCCATATGATTTGCCCAAAGTTCTCACCTTTTCACCTATATAGTTGGGCCAAAAAAGAGGCATTGTATCCTCACATAAAAATGTATACTTTGAGAAGTTCCAAAGTTTCAATTTTTCTTTCTTGTGATAGGCCAATCAAATTAGCTACTTGCCAAAATAAAATAAAAATAAAGAACTTGGCAAGCACCCCATTTAATTAATAGAACTAACAAACATTAGGGTTTAAAACATATTTATTTGTCTTTTAAAACTTGGATGTCAAAACATATTTGACTTTAGTTACAATTATTTTATATATATATCCAAGGTTATGAATAAGGTATAATTTTTCAAATTTACATATTTTTGAAAATGCATTTCATTAAGGTATGTTGATTTTTAAAAAAAATGAGTTAGGATAAATAATATAACCTATCCATACATGGCAAATAATACTAGGTAAAAATATACCACACAAGACTAGTCCAAACCTCACACGAGGAGCTTTGAAATCATGGAGTTTGAAAAAATAAAATGAGAATCTACACCTTGTTAATGAAATATATCCTAACCTAAAAGAATATTCCTTAAAGCAAGAGGTATGGTTAAAGTATGGCCCTTTGGAAGGCACACAAGGAAACACATGTGTGTAGGATAACATGGGCACATATGCTTGTAGAACACACTCCTAGAACACACCAAATTAACACTCATGTGGGATCTTGTTTGCAAAAACTAGCAAAGACAAGGAAACACAAAACTCCCACTATTTAATCACAATAATAAATGAGGTGAGAATCGTGGGTGAGTGCGTCGTTTCATTTCATGGCAACCCACCTTCATTAGAGTGATTCAAACCACGTTTTATAAACCCTGTTTGAAAGAGGCTAAAGTTTCCAAATTCAAGCCATAAATGGGAGCATTTAAAGCAGACCACAGATTGCACATCCACGTTTGAGTTGTACCTGTGAAAAGGCTGATGGAAACTGATGGACCTGAACGCGACCACATTGTCCCCTCCTCTTCTGTTAAAAGCCAGGATTCACTCCAGTGCACAAGGTCTATTTAGAACCTTATTATAGAGCTTCTGGGTTTCTTTGTTGTCTTCTTTATTCTTGTGAGGGGTCCTCAAACCATTGTCACGTTTCAACTGCTTCATCATGCTGTTGGCACATGTTATCATTATCACTTGTCATTTGCATCAGCCCTTGATTCCTGGGAGTCAGAACTGGGTGTCACTGTCCCACCTTCTAGAGTGCTGGTGGGCCTTACGTATGGCCTATTTCCATACATGGTTTCGAAACTTGACTCTTGTGTGCATTTATAGTGCCATTATTTAAACTCGGGCGAGAATTTCACCACAGCAAATTTAAAATGAAGTGAATTTTGGGGGCTTTCAATAGCCAGGAAAAAGAAAATTCGAACAATATGGATTTATTCTTATATTTGGCTCTAGTCAGTACTAAGAAGCCGCAAATATAGAAGGTTGACTTAGAAATTTGTACTTTCATATTCATTTTATAGTCAGATTTGGCTAATTCTTCCTATGGTGATCAGCACTTTAGCTAAATCTTTGTGAAATCTTCCTATGGATGATCCCCACATCGGCTACAGAAAAAAAAATCACTAAAAAAACAGTAGGACTCGTATATAATATTACGTATGGTTCTTGTAATTAATGTGGGAAACTGGGAACATGATTGGATTCCAGACTTGGCCACTAATGAAGCTATCATCATATCATTTTAGTTCAGCATTCAGTATGTGTGTGCGCTGGTGGAGCCTATTCAGCTGACAATCTTGTTGTTTCAAGGTGGATATTTATGATATGTTATGGACCAAGTTATTGCTAGCTGGTTGGAACTTGGTGGCTCCTGTGTTCCAACTTCCACGTGTTCTTCAATTCGAATAGCTATGACGTTATTGTCACTTTTATTTAGAGCAATACACAGTACATATCTACTGCCTAGCTTTCAGCAAGGCAGGTTTAGGAGCGCTTGAAGAAGAGCAGCCAAAGGAGCAATCCTCCATTGGTTACCTAGTAGAATTCATAGAATAGCTACTTTGGTTTAATGGAAACGTTGAATGATGAGAAGGGAAGTTGGGTGATTATTGTGAATTCTGTTCATTAGCTTTGGGTGTAATATCATCAAACCTCAAAATCTTTTTCTTGGATGATTGGCCAAGGAAGATGGGATAAAACGTTTTGCTATTTTGAGAACACATATAGACACATGGGAATGATGAGCATGTGGGATAAAATCAAGGAACACATGGAGAACACATTGGGAACACCATTAGGAACCCTATATGGAAGCACATGGGAACCGTTACCCACTTCAGAAGAGAAATCGGATTGGCAACCCTCTAGCAATACATGCAAAACACATGGTCTAATTGGTGTAACTGCTAGACTATGGCCTGCAGGCAGTACTTGGTACAGGACATAAGAAAAAAACCCAGCCTCCTTGTGTTCGCAGTAACATGAATGAATGCCAGCAATCAAGAGACCCACATGGGGGGTGCCGCCAAGCCAGGGCGAACCAGCACACACAACTGGTTGTACCTTCACCTTTATGCGTGAGGCCTCTAAGGGTCTTCTGTGTGCTGTGTTCATGGCAGCCCAATAGAAAGCCATTGACATAGGACCTTGTTTCTTGCTTGCAGGGACAGTAGCTGTCCATTGGAGAGCTGGAAGGGTGATGGAAATGTGTAATTAATCATGTTAGGAACTCTGAGAACACATATTCTCATGAAAAAAACAGGGGGTAGGGGACATTGTGTGATGAATCACAGTTGTTGCAATTGGTCAATGCTTGAGGGGTGAAGCTGTGAGATGACTATGACCATAGCTTGTTGAAAAAACACATGGAAAGCTGCAAGGGACATTGTGTGATGAATCACAGTTGCAATTGGTCAATGCTTGAGGGGTGAAGCTGTGAGATGATTATGACCATAGCTTGTTGAAAAAACACATGGAAAGCTGCAGGGGACATTGTGTGACGAATCACAGTTGCAATTGGTCAATGCTTGAGGGGTGAAGTTGTGAGATGATTATGACCATAGCTTGTTGAAAAAACACATGGAAAGCTGCTGTGATCACACATAACTGTGAGTACTGCATGGTAATGGAAAGAGGTCCTTAGTGGCCGTATTAACCCCAAAAAAATGTTAGACTTGGACCCAGAGACCATGATTTTGTCAAAGCATGAAATATTTGTAATATCTAGAAACAATTTGAATGAATTTTGGGGTTTCTAGTTTCTATCTTGGTACCACTGTGGGTGCCGGTTCACTCAAGGTCCACGGTTTTTTTTTGTGGCGAATTTTCGCCACCTGGCGACACAAAAAAAAGGGCTGGCGAATCCAACAAAGGGATTTTTGAGAATTAAAAAAAAATCGCCATATCTCGAGGAAAAAAAAGTTAAAAGTCGCCAGATTTAGACAGTGTGTTCCATCAGGTCGCCAGAACTATACAGGATTCCAGAAAAGATCTACTAGTCCACCAGGACAGTCGCCATTTATTTCTAATTAATGCTGAGGATCCTTGCCATTACACCTACTTTGAGGAATTTGAAAGAAAAAAACCCCGCCAAGGTCATCATCTCCCATGCATTCATGGTTGGACTTCTGCAAAATCAAATACCTACAAGAAATATTCTTTCACAGCAGCTGATAGGATCCTCCATTAAAACCACGGCTTAAACATTGATCAAGTAGTGTTACAGTCTTATGAAGGTCAGGGATTGAGCACTGTACTGACACCTGCAATGTTCTTAGACGTGTTTAGTCTACTCCGTTGTTTATCATCAATCACACACAAGATATTGTGATTCTATAGTACACAAGTACACAATTCCAACAGCTTCCAAACCAGTGAATTGGTTGAAAGATGCTAATATCAAGTTTGAACCATGTGCAGAATCCTTACCAAGATATATATATGTGACCACCATGATGGTGAAGGGCCGAACATCTAAAGCAATCTGCTAAATGGAGGCCATAAAATCTCTTGGGAGGATTATGAGTAAATGCGAAGTGGAGAGATGGGAGGACGGCTGGCTGCTAAAGCCAGGGTGAGCCAGCACTCACGCTGGTACCTTCACCTTCTTGAGTGAGGTTTCCTAATGACCAAATTAAACTCAAGAAATGTTAGATTAGGTCTGATTTAGTCTAAGCATGGGATGTTTTATAATATTCAGAAATAATTTGGATGCATTTTGGGGTTTTACCATGGTATCAGTGTGGAGCTGGTTGACCCAAGGTGACTGGGAAACCCTGGGTTTGGGCCCTGAGGTGAAGCATCTGGCACCTCCATCTCCAACTCTCTACGGTTCAGGTGGTTTTCGAGGGTCTATTTAGAGGGTCTACTGTTCCCACCCTCCCTGTGATATGTATCCACAGTTATGGTGGATTTGACGCGTTTGTGTATTTCACCGACCCTATCCAAGGAAATTTGTGGGCGAATTTTGGCACCAGAAAAATATGGCTGACATCAACCCAGGCACATAAGTACGGATTGCTTGGAGAAAAGCCTACTGAAACCAAAGAAGAGTTTATTGCCAAGTGGTCTAGGAAACCTAGTTCAATGGGTCACATATGCTTAAGAATAGAGTTGCTTGGGGAAAAAGCCCACAAAAAGGAGGCCACGAGTCCAACGAGAGATAATTTGCAAAGTGGGCTCCGGAAGCTTTACTTCAATGGGCCACACTACTAAGAATATACTGACTTGGAAAAATGACTTTAAAAAACAGGCCGCAAGTGTGACAAGAGTTCATTGCAAAGTGGCATCCAAAGCTTCACGGCAATGGGCCAAAAACAGGAAGAATAAACTCTTGGAAAGCAGTGTAAAACAACAACCAACGAGCACACGATAATTGTTCCAAGCCATCACAAAAGTGGCCTCTAAAGCTTTACTTCATTGGGCCACCAAAGTAGGAATGAATTTCTCTGGGGGAAAAGCCTACAAAAACAGTTCATGAGCCTAACAACAGTTCATTGCAAAGTGGCTTTCCAAGGCAGGTTGTTTAAAACCCTAGGCCCATAGGGTTCTGTAGGGCTTTACTAATGTTGGCGTAAAGTTTTGCTAAATAAAATTGGACAATGCTGTTTGTAAGTGAATGAAAGTAGGCTATTGATAATAATAATAATAATAATAATAATATTGGGGTCCTTTCTCATGAAAGTTTGTAAGTTCAAAGCTGGTAAGGAGTGGCAGTACAAATAAACAAAGTGTCCTGCACTTGATAACACAAGTGTTGATCATGCAGTTCATGAACAGAGCCATGCCCAGGACCATGCATTAACGCCTGCAGCAAAGTGCCGACCCACTCCATCCCACACCCGGCACCCCCAAAGCTTTACTTCAACAGGCTACAATAGTACAAGTTAATTGTCTTGAAAATAATCCTACGAAACACTGCCCATAACATAAAGCAAAGGTGGACTCCCAAACTTTTCTTTCAATGGGCCATACTACAAAGAATATATAATCTTGGGAAAAAAGCCTTATATAAGAGCCTAACAAGAGTTCATTGCAAATTAGGCCCCCTATAGCCCGCCCCTCCCCCAAGTAAGAAAAAGCATACAGAAACCAGCTACAAAGAAGAACATAGTGTTATTGTACAATGGCCAATAGGTGAGACGATCCTCTTTTGTCTGCTTCAACAGCAAGTTAACAGTACTTGGCCAGAGCAAACTCAAGTTCGTGCTAAATTCGAGTAGTAATGGTTTCAGACTTTTGTCATTTTTATGTTTTGCCTTCAATGGATGAGTGAGTGAGTTCAACATTCTGACAACTTTGGGTTCAGATATCTTTTAACTAATAATACTGGACCCAAGTGCAAAGAGACAGGAGAGAACATCCAAAGTTTTGAGACATCAGCTCTGCTTTCTTTCTTCCTCCTTTCCTTTGGAAATTTCAAGTACAAGTCAACAAGTAAGATACAGACATTAAAACCACTGTTGCTTTGTGTCAAAATCCCAAGGAACTCAACAAAATTCAAAAACTCTGAACTAATAATAATAAAAGAGCCCAGAAAGTCTAGTACATTCCCTCATTGAGAATTTGCAAAATCAATTTCTCTATTGCACTACAGTGGCAAGAACACCGTTCCCAAAACTCTTTGATTGATGAAATCCCCATTGAAAGTCTGGTTGTCTTTTACAGTTTGTGTTTGAAAAGACTTCACTTTTGTACTCAAATTGAACAAACCTTGCTCAAGTTGAAGACAGTTGTGTGTGTCCCACTGAGATCTCAAGAGAGGAGGTGACCTGCAAATTGTAACTTTGAAAAGTTTCAAAAAAAATAAAAATCTTTACTCCCCAATGTAAACTAGAGCTACTTACAGGTACCTGTAATATAATGTGAGCCGTGACTGCAATTGAGGAACTACACCTACTACAGCAGCAAGGGAAACATCAAGATGCATCTACCACCATTGCTTCACCACTTTCTTGTGAAGCTTTGTGGAGCAAACTTTCGCTTTGACATTCTGTTGAATTGGGTTTCCTTTCCAAATCCCTACTACCACTGGAAGACCCTGCAATATTATCTCCAGCAATGCTCTGTTGTGGAGGGGTTGGTGGAGCCCTAGTAGGTGAATTGGGTTCACTACCACTTGGTGTGCAGCTTGGATCTCTTTTTAGTTGGGTAGCTTGTGCATTTTGATGACTAATCCCCACCATCAATGCTGGTGAGGATGACCATGTCTGTGGCCTGCTGCAGGGAGGGCCTGGAGACTTGTTACATGGAGGTGTACTAGATCCTTCTTTCATGATGCGATATGGAGCTGCCTTCATTCTTACCCTGCACGAATTGGCAATTCTCAATGCAACTGAGTATATTGTACAATGTTCATATCTATACCAGTACATTGAAGCAAAACTTAATTAAAAGACCAGAACTGCTGTCCCATGTGCTGGCAAAATTTGGCAGAAAAGGTTGAATGTCTACCTGTATTAGCAATAACTAGATGCCAATGTAGTACCTGTCTTTCCGATTCTCCAGAAACCGTGCCAAGGATGCCTGTCTTGCCTGTGGCAGCTCTTTCACTGCATTAGATGTAGCCTAAATGTCACATTTGGTCCACATTAATAATCCTCTCAAGATGCTGGCACAACTGCAGTCTAGGAAAGCCAATTTGAGCATTTTTGGTAGACAAAGGAACTTACCAACATCAACAGTCTTAGCAATGGGTGATCGTGGGATGACATTCGCAGCAAGTTTTGGCAAGACAGGCCATGAAAGGTCAGTCATCGCTGCTGTAGCAGCTTGAGCAACAGGAGGTACTGAAGTGGAGGGGCCCAACTGGGGGTTGGGGGCAGAAAACAGCTGAGCTGTGGCTCCCCGTCCAGGAAGATTTATGCGGTTGGAAGACCGTGCGTTTCCACTACCAGCAAGCAACATAATAGCCTGTGCCTGCAATTAGCAACCTCGACAAGGTCATCAATTCCAAACATCAAAATTCTTAGAGAACCAGAAAAGAAGGAAAAAGCAATTCAAGGCACAAACACAAAAGAAACTAACATCTCTCACCTTGTTTAGAGGGATATCATCATACACATGTACCATGCCTGCATAAAAGATAGTGAGCTGTGCTGTTGCTCGATGTGCACCCACCTGAGCTTGTCTGCTATGTACAGCAAGCAGGAAATTACTTCGCAAACATCATCATACCATTCAAGAACGCCCAACAATCGTAATAGATGTGAATGCCAGCAAAAAAACTCGTTTTCGTCCAGAAATCACTTCAGGAGTACCTTGGCAGGGTGCCATTTTGAAAGGTCACATCCTGTGTTGAGTGTTGCATTTGTGGTTGCTGACTATCCATAGTTGCCCCATTCTCCAGTCCAGAAGAGGCATTCACCACTCTGAAATGAACAGGTAATGGAGAAGCAACTCCTTTACTTTGAATTGCTACTTGAGGCTGTGGCTGTGTGTCTGGAATCAAAACAACAAATGGCATTTCTGGACTTGCCAGCACTGAAGGCTGTCCACCTCTTTGTGCTTCATTCCTGTAAGACAATGTCTCCAATGCTGCATTTTGTATCATCCCTGGAGCCTGAGATTTGTTCTTGCCATTTTGCTGTAAAGACTGCAGTTGCCATCCTTGCAGCTGCTGCCCAGACCATCACCACAATCCAGTGAGAAATAAACCACTTCAATTTTGTTAAGTTCAAGAGATAAGTCTTTGAATGCCTGCATCACCAGTTTACTCGTCATGAGAAGAGAAGTTAGGAGGAAACTTTCGGGAGAGATGGAGGGTTTCGTAGTGGTGGAATGCTCTAAGGGACGTGAAGAAGGGAAAGAGGACAAGAGACCCCTTACAGTCTCTTGCCTTCTCTTGTCTTCTTTGTTATCCTCACTTGAAGCCCCTTGTTGTTGTTGTCGCGGAACCTGTGTGTAACTCCACGAAGTCGAGAGCTGCAAGCCTGCCCCAAGATAACCGAGAAATAGTAAGCGTTTTGCTCAATTGAATCTGCTCTAAGAGCAGATTGTTCCGTCCTAAGAGACCTCTCTCATGAAGGTCAGATATAGGAGTTGGCTCTGGGACACACTCGTTTCTCCGAAAATGGAACCTTCCAAGTCCTCTCCCAAACTGTCGGCCAGATGATGTCTGATATTACTCTGATCAACAGAATTTGAGAATCTCTGGCTGTGTACTTAACAGTGCAAGGCATCTAACTGCGCTGCATTATGTCAGCACCCATCAGATCACGAAAAGGATTCCCAGCTACCCTGCCTTCACTCTTGTCGTCTCTCCTCAGACACCACTGCCTTTCCGTTCTTGGAAGAAGGAAGAACTGGCTGCAGTAGCAGCAGAGGCATGATCGATCGTTTCTCCTCAGATTCCGCGAACGTGATATGGAGCACCGTCCTTATGTCTAACATGAATATATCCAACTAACAGCAACAAAGATCTGAATATAACCTTTTGACGCAACATGATCGCCTTGTAGAAGGTGAGAGACGGATTCCTCTTTGACTTCCGCCTTCTCGATTTCAGACGTCTTCACAGCCGTCGCCATAGCTGCTACGAAAACGACACCAGCCTTCTCCGCTAGGATGCTCGGAATAAAGGCTTCACCGAAAAAGATTCACTCTCATGCACCTTTGTCTATCCCATAAAGGCCAAGCGATCCACGGCCGCCAGCTCCCACGCCATCGCGACGACGTCGTCCAGGTCCGCGACTAATGACAATCAACTGTCCACGCCGTCACAAAACTCCAGTCTTCGGAAGAAGTCTCTGATTGTCAATTCTTAGTGCAAGCAACAACCAAGGCCGGAAAAGAAAAAAGCAGCCGCGGAAGCGGACATCAGCAAGCACAAAACACTAATAATAAGCAAGCAAGAGCTCGATCCAAAGCAACATTTCCGTATCATATCAAAACCATCACAAAGCCATGCATCTGCTGTTACAGAGCCTTAAGGCTTTTCCAACTGGTGAAAATACCCCAAAAACACGCGCCAACACATCTCATTACCTCCTCTATGGACGACGACGAAAACAAAGACAAGAAAGAAAACGACAACGGCAAGTCAAACAAAACAACCTCTTGAACGAAAACCTTCGCCGCTTCCGCTGCAAATCGCAGCAGAGTCCGTCTAGTGATCTGTAACAATCCGCGAACAACGACAACAGAAACTCGGAAATTATTAAACGCGAAATTAGGCAAGCAATCGCAGCAAGGAAAGCATCGCAGGCAAAAGCGCTGCAGTTTTCGGTCCTCCTTTTTGCTCTCTCCGCTTGTTCATTCATTTCTTTGTTGGGACGTTGGTTGCTGCTCCGTCTTTTTGGTTCCCTCGTCCCTAATTTCTTTACTCACACGTGTGAGGAAATTGTGTGTCGTAGGTAGGTGGCCGTTGTAGGTACCTAGCCCCGCGTGTTTTTTACTGGCGAAATTTCGCCAAAAAGAAAAATTAGAAATTCGGAAAAGAAGTGATTTTGGAGGCTTTCAGTCACCGGAACTGAGAAAAAATTGAAATACAAATTTCCAGATTCATTTACTTGGTTTTCATTGTGTAGCCAAACACATAGAAGGACTTTTTTAATTATTTAATTTCTGGTTTATAGGCAGATTTGGCTAAATCTTGCTAGTGATGATCGCCACTTTTCCTAAATCTTCCTGCGGCGGATCACTGCTTTGGTTACAAACAAAAATTCCTAAAAAAGATGTTGACCTAGCCTCGTTTAGCAAAGGTCATTTATAATTTAATTTATTTTGTCATTTATGTTCGGCAGTAAAAATAATAGATTTGACAATGAGTGATTTTTTTGGGGTGAAATTTGGCAACCTGACTACAAAACAAAAGGGCCTTTTTGGGGAAAAAAGTGCCCCTTTGTCACCACATCATGAAGAAAAAAATTTGAAGTCACCATTTTAACCAATGAGTTGTACCATGTTGCCAAACTGTAGCACAATTCTTAAACTTTTTTACTGTCCTCTCTAACATTGTGCCAAATTTGGCTAAAGCAAGCTTCACACTAGGTGTTAAGTTCACACTACCTCAGTGTCGAGGGGGAAAAAACAAGATGACCATTCACATATCAAATATTTATGAACACAAATGTTGACATGTCATCCTTGCTGGCAGGCAATGTTAGGGCAATGTTAAGCACAATGTTTACTAAAATTGAATCTTCAAAAAATGAAGATTTTTTTTGTCTTTAACTCAATGTTATGTAAAAGTTCAAATTCTGAGCAAATAACTTGATGTTAACTAAAATGATTTTTTTTTCCTCTGGGCACCTCCCCGCCATCACCACGTGAAGTTTGCACCTCTTTTTCCTCGCCATTGTTGCAAAAATAGATTACAGAAGTAAGAAGCAGACTCAGGACCATAGGAGCAAAAGCAGACCACAAAAGCAAAAAACTCATGGGTGCACATGTTTGCCCTGAAAAAAGCTTGCGTGCACAAGGACGCATAGAAGAAAAACATGGATGCGTACCAGTTCAGCCCTTCCAATTTCGACAATTGCAGTGAATCACCTAAAGCAAAAGAAGGTAACGAACAAACCATCTACATTTGAATTATAGAAATGAGGGATCAAATGATGGAAAACGTGAAGATCAGAATTGTAAAGAAAATTCAATAACAAAAAAAAAGAGAGAAACATATTTGAAGGATACAATTATTATTGCTCAAGTTGTATGCCAGTTTGTTACTAGTAGTTGTTTCTAATAACATGTTGCAGATCTGCATAATAAATCACCAAATATCATGCACAAAAAATTTCAAGTGTAGTAACAATATATTTCAGAATTGAATACAGGACATAACAACATCGCTAAAAGTTCATCCATGAAAAAAACAGGGAACAACAGTTTCCTATGTCAATTTAGATGTGTCACTAGAGGTGCAAACAACAAAACCGAGACAAAGTAATTGGGATCGTAATTGGGAGTAGGGTAAAAGCATGGTTAGATGACTCACATTTGACATTTTGAAGAGTCCACATCTTACACTAATTACAATTCTTACATTTAAAATAATTATCAAACTATAAATCTTATAATTTTTTCTTATGGTTTTGGTCATAAATATTAATAGAACACCTTATAAATATCCCTAAACATGTGATTGGTCAAGATTTTTTTTTAATAATTTTTTTAATGTGAAATGAAATGTCAATTGTAAAAAATGATGAAAATCATGATGAGTTAAAATTTTCAATATGAAAAAATATATATATTGGAAAATTTTTAATGCATCTTATAATTAAATTATTCATTTTATGGTGTCCTATTTTCTATTTTTAATTTTGATGTTACTATGACAATTTTTTTTGAATCCACATTTTTCATTTTGTGTGTGTGACAAACGTAATGTCATCATTTCAAAAGTCCACAATGAATTCATTCTTTTCTTAAAACTCATCCATAATTTTTAATAAGATTATCACTAAAATCTATTGCAACATGGATAACAAAAAAAATTGAAAATTTTAATGTTTGATATGATTTTACATTTTAAGTTCATTTATGATCAAAAAATTACAACTATGATAATCCAAATAATGCACCTAATTGTGCTTTCACCTAGCATGTAAAGGTTATTGCCTCATGAAGGCAAAACATGATGAACACATAACATCTTTCCATAAAGTTGACCTATGAAACATGTTCAAGACTATTGTGGTGAAATGGAGGAAGCTTTCAACAATTTTCATGGTTATAGGACATTCTCAACATACAAAAAACAGCCCTCATGTAAAGACAAATGGGGGCTACTCATACGAAATTTTTAAAAAATAGTCAATTACATGATAGGGACTAGCCATAACCAAGAGTATTGGTCTTTGACCTCACAAGAGAAGGCTGCATTCCATTTATTACAATTATTTCACAAGAATTTTTATGAGTAGATGATGGGATTCATGGGAAGCATGCCCATTTTTAACCCTCTTCATGTATAGGATATCATGAAAGAAATAAACATGTTTAGTCCCAACGGGTTAAGTCCAAAAAATCCCATTGGCATCAATGAATACAAGAATGAAAATACTGACCCTAGTGGGCCTTTTATAGATCCCCCAACGTTTGATTAAAACTAGAATTTCATGATTGAGCTTTGTGGACAAAACCCTCACACATCTCAAGTTTGTTCAAGGTCATTCATGGAAGTTGCACAGACTAAACCATTTTTTGAACCTTTATTTGAACCTCCTTTAATTGAACTTATGATTGAACCTATGAATTGCCCAATCCACACTCTTGCGCCAAAACCATGAACACCAACAAATTCTACAACAAATAAGTTCAACCAAGTAGTGAGTCTCAAAATGTTGGTAGCATGTGTGTTAAATAATCTTATTCCTCTACGCACAAGAACATGGCAAAGGCAACTCAAAAGAAAAATTAGATGCCCATGGACTCATTTGATAAGATGCATGAATCCAATAGGGCCATGCAAAAAAAAAGATGAAAATTTAGGAGAAGTAGTTTGAGATGTAAAAGAACAACTTTGAGAAGTAGCTATCATATTACAAGAACAAAGACAAAATGATGAATGGGATGTAGATGAACAATGTGAAGGTGATTTTGAGGTTAAAGGAAATCACGGGGATGGTTTTGATGAAGGAAAACAAAAGCAATACAATGATGAACTATGGGAATTATGTAAGGACAACAATTGTTAATGATGGGAACTTTATTGAAACAACAACCATCAATGGGAACTTTGCCATGATAACAACTAATAATGGGAATTTTGTTGAAACAACAATTGACAATGCAAAGTCTGTCAAGATAGCAAGACATGGTGAAGAATTGGATCTAATTGCAAACTGAACTAACAACTTGGTGATTCTTTTTGGAAATGAAAAGCTGAAAACAACACATTCATGACAACACTTCATTATTGTTGAATGTTGGGTCATAAGTTTTCTACAATTGTAAACAAAGAATCTTTGTTTAATTGAAAAATTTCAACCCAACAATTTTCTTCATATTTTGTCAAGATGAACATAAAACCATGTTGTATCGCAAAACTTCACCATGCTAAATGCAAAATTAATGCATCTTTAACACTTTAACTTATATCATTCCCCCTAAACCCCTTGGAGATTACTAAAGGGGGGAATCACAATTTATTATTCAACTTCCACTCCCTTGCTCCTTGTTTATGCCTTAAGAAGTTCTAAACTAATTCCAAGTGAATCTCTTCTAAGCATCATCCTTTAAAGCAATTTAACCCAAGCCCAATAAAACCCTCTTCTGCTAACAACTTTCTTCCCTTCTTTTCTAGATTATTTCTAACAACTATTTACACCTTTAGAGCTTTTTGCTTTACCCCAAAACATCTTTTCATACAATTTTTATGTGGGACAGCCCGCCCCTCCCTAGTTCATGGTTTCTTTTTCCTTCACAAGAGGGTAAACACTTACTTTTTGTTCTTAGATTTCACAACCATTTTCTCTTGCACTTTCCCTTTTACTATTCTTATTATTTATTTCAACAATAGGGCCATATACCTTTTCACAACCTTCCACCATTCACCTCTAATCACCATACTCATGAAGTGCCTCCATTTGAACAATTGCCACCCACCATTTGATAATCTAACCTCCATTTTCTGAAACAAATGTTAATTTGATTGCAACTTGAGAAGCTTGCTCTTTCATGATGTTGTAGCCTCCTTATTTTCTCACCTATATCACCCTTTCAGGATGGGCAAAGACCCCCCTTCCCATCCTTACAACCATCATCATCATATTTTCCTCCTCACACCCCCTCATGTCCCACTCATCATTCAAAAAGATGGAAGAGAGGTTAACAATCATTTCCCCTCCTCTCAACTACATGGAGGCGCATTATTATTCTCCTAACCTAAATTGTTAAAAGCTTTTGAGAAGCATATTCCCCCCTGTCCATACCTCCTTACCCAACAAGTTTAACTAGTTTCGAACAAGGATAAGGTAACCCACCCTTATCCTAATCCCACCAACCTACTTTCCCCCTTTATCCCAATCCAACCAACATATTCCCCCCTCCCCCCCCCACCCCCACCTTCGCGTAACTTAACCAAGTCACCCACCCCTCAAATCCTATTAGGATAAGGTCACATGCCCTAACTTTCCTCCTTAAATTTAAAGGTTAACCCCAAAACTTCTTTAGTGGACCTATTTAGGTTTAACCAAAATTGGGTTAGGTTCATTAAGGCCCAACACACCCAATAACCAAGATTAGCAAGTAATGCTCTCATACCACACATGATTTTATGTTTTTCTAATGCAAAAACTAGAACAACATACCTTGATTTGAATGTTCCCTTGGCCCTGTCTTTGGTGAAATCTATTTGAAAAATAGTGGAACTTGTAGGAACAGCTCCAAGAAACACCTCTTGCAACATCTCGATCAACAACATCACCAAAGTCACCAAAAGAACAGAATCTTGGTGATCCATGGCAATTGTACAAGTGTATAAGCAACAAACTTCAATACTTGGACACAAACAAATTCATACAAAAAGGAACAAAAAATAAATAATAAATAAATCATACCTTATGGAATTATGTAGCAAAGAAAGGCGCATCTTGAAATGGGAACTTCTCGGCACAATTCGACTTTGAAATCTACAAAATGATAAAAAAACAAGATGCCAACATGAAAAAAAAATGGAAAAAAACAAAAAAAAATCATAACAAAATGCAATTTATGCAAGAAGTGTGCACGGTGCATCATTGTAGAAAGAACCATAGCAATGTTCTCAAATCAAAGTGCAAAGCTTAAGTTGTAAAAGCAAAGAGGAGTGCACAATTAGTAGGAGCTGAGTGCAACATGTAATTCACAACATGGAATGGTAGTGAAGTGAGTTTGTAGAGAACAAAGGACACGATGAGCAAAAAGCAAAGTTGCACAAAACTCTCAAGAGCTTGAGAGAGGAGCTTAGAATGTTGGAGAGCGAAACCAAAAATCCAAAGAGAGAAAATTGAACAACCACCAAAACTTGGAGCTTGAAAGATGAACTCTTGACAATGAAGAAAAACAACTTAAGAACTAGAAAAAAAAAAAAAGAGCGTTGAAAGTTAGTTAGCAAGAAGCTTAGGTTTAAATAATAATCATGGCAAAGATGGGATAGTGAGTATGTTAGGAAAGGACGGCCCAAAGTGATAATACTCAATTATTTCCATAAGTTTCCCTAGCTATTATTTTTGCAAAAGGAAAAGGAGCCTTTTATGGAAAGTGACCCTTGTGGTGTTAGTTGGCCTAGAGGTTAAAAGACTAACACTAGGTGTGAAGGATGCATAAGTCCTCTTTTGAATGATCGCCATCCCACCTACCTCACAAATTTGTAATTTTTTATTTAAAAAATGATTCTATAATTAGTTAATAATGAAGCTTCATAAGCTTGAGAGTTTTTCTGAGATTTTGGATGTGATAGGCAAATTTTTAAAAAATTGTTAGCAAATTTTCACACAGCATCTATTATTAGAAAAAACTTAATGCAAAAATGCATGGGTTTTTTGGAAAAAATGTGCAAACATCACTATATTAGACAATGAGTTCATGAAGGTCACCATAACAAAGTGGGATCCTAAGACATTTTTGCTTGCTTGGTTTGTCAAATTTGGTTCGATGATTGGAAAAAAAAAAACCAGAAACTCCATGTGGGCAAGCATTTTTCAGAATTTTTGGAAAATTCCAAAAATAGTTAATTAGTTCCTAACCAGCCTAGATACAATGGTAAATGAAAGGGCTACCCAAATACCTACAGGCATATGCTGAGAAAGAATTTTCTTTTTCCTTTTTTGGGCTTTGGTTTTGCTGCTGCTGCTACTGTATAGTGTTTTTTTAAATGAATTTTGTGATGTGGCTAGCCAATGTGGCAATCCACCCATAGGAAGATATACCTGAATCTGGCTATAAACCATATAAGCAAGGACAAATTTCTAATTATCTTTATATATATTTGGTTTCCTGTACTACTTTAGGGGGATTTGTTTTTTCAATTTTGTGATGTAACCAAATTGGTGATCGTGCACAAGAAGATTTGTCATTATGCCTGTAGTAATTGTTGGGAAACCCAAAAATCCGAGAAATTGCTGGAAACGTGAAGTTAAGATGAAACATGGTCGGTTGTCGTGACCAGAAAGTTATCAGAATGTAAATTACAATACTTTACCAAGGGGTCGGCGACAGTTGCTTTGAAGAAAAAGTTATTTGGGGATGGGGGTTGGGCAGTTGGGAGGAGGGGGAGGTTTGATTTTTTGGAGCACTCAGCCTCTTCAGCCATCCCAATTTTTGGACTTTCCTACATTGGAAAATGGGAACAACATTTTATTTTATTTTCCTCAAAGGTTTTTCAACACATGGTGAATTGAAAAAGAGTTTGGAACATGAGGTTTACGTCCATCTTGTTATCCATAAATGTTTGGTGGCTGGGCGGTGGTACGGGCCTAATATTCACAGAAATTTCCCTCTCGTAACCTAACCTACCGTCTCTAATGTATACACGACGGTGGGAGGGGTGGGTGTTTTGGTTGGTGTATTCGGTGGTGGAGGCTGAGGCCACGCAACACACTTGACATCAAGGACAATCTGGATAAATAAGTGATGAATTTTTATATTCCCTTTGGACATGTAGTGAATCTTTTTGTGGCTAATTTTTTTTATTTTGCATTTTTTTGGAGAAAAGTATAGATAATCTTTTTATAGTGTGAAATATGTATTTTCAGCCAATTTTTCCACTTTTCCTAAATCAACAAATGGAAATGAAAAAAAAAAAACCCTTGATATACCATCCTACATGCACCTTCGCAAAATGTTAATCATCAAAAAGGTAAGGATGTTTCCAAAGCAAAACACCTTTTAAATGTGTAGCAACTCATAATGCTTGAAAAATGTGTTTGTGGGAGGCGGTTGGCGTTTGGTGGGTGGCATGCCCTTTTGTGCAAGGTGAATTGGCACAAGGTGATTCCCATGCTAGGACCACTATAGTGGGGCACCATGGCGACATGAAAATTCAAACCAATTTGGATTGGGGTTTCACTCTTTGTTTCATCTTATGGTTTTAGGGTGTTTTAGGGTTTAGGAGATCAGGCGGTGGATGTTGCACAAATGTCGTTTGGGACAAGCGGGGCTAGACCTGGGATAAACTTAGGTTTGTTCTTTGGGACAACTTAGAGCTGTCTCAGGGCGACACTTGGTCTTGCCTCACAAAAAGTGCTGCCCTTCAAAAGTTTTGGGGACAACCTTGGGTTTTCCTGCATTTCCCTTCAGGACAACTTAGGGGATGGCTTAATTCTAACTTAGTTAACTAGCGAAGTCCAGATGAGGCCAGAAAACTTCCAGCTAACTGCTTGTGCCGTGGGATGTGCAGGTCACTAAGAGTTAGATGTTAGGAGATGTGCAAGGCTCGACATCAATGCGAGGGCGCAAGGGATGAACAAAAGGGCGCCACGTCCAGGGGTGATGGTGAGGGAGCTCTTGTTTGTCAAATTCTCAGATAGTACTACATTTGGGCCTACATATTTTCGGTGCCAGGAAACATGGTTAATAGCCTCTTTTTGTAGTCAGTAAGGACAAGCAAGTCCTGGCAACTTCAAAGGAAAAACTATTCCAAACAAATCAAAACAAATAAACCACAAGCAAAACAATAGTGAAGTAATGAATACATAATGACCCAAAAGAAAACCTTAAAACATAAATGGTCGACTGAATAAATTATGACCACGTACAATAATAAAACTTTCTCAAATTTCCTTGATAAAATAATGGTTTTTTATTTTAGGGCACTACTTTCCAATGCCACCATTCAAAAAGAGTTTGTAGCCAGCCCCTTGCAATACGAGTCACGTAGGGTTGCCTATTATTCCGCATAAGTAGGTGAAAACTGCTTTGTACTACACTTGTCAATTGTAACATTTGGGTTGTGCTCAAGAACTCCAGCCTAGAGCACATGTCAATTGCAACATTCATGTTGTACCCAAGCACTCCTCTAAAAACCGTTACCGTTTAATAAGACTCAAAAAGAGTAAGGACCCTTTTTTCCGGGTGGCGAAATTTCTGGACTTGGCAACAAATTTTTTTAAATCTGTGAAGGCATCCCAAAGGGGTTTTTTCTTTGACATTTTTGACCGAGTCACCATATTCCGAGGCAAAAAGTTCTCAAGTTGCCATATTTAGATATGTCTTTTTTTGGGTCAATTTTGCAATGTAGCCAAAGTGCCAATGATCCATAGGAAGATTTAGTCAATTTTCGCTAAAGTAGAAACAATTTAAATGTCCTTCTTTTCTTGGCTACCTACTTGAACCATGTGTAGAGATCTGGAATTTTTTCTTAAATTTTGGTTGAATTCTGACTATTAAAAATCTCAAAAACACTTGATTTTAGCCCCAGGAAAAGAAAAAGAGGCTGATTCTGTCACCACAACACTGTGGGATTCCTAAGAATTTCAACTTTGGGCTCTTACCTGTAGTCAAATTTGGTTAGGCCCTCTTGTAAATGATGGCCAGCTGAAAATAATGATCCCTTTTTAGCATTTTCATTGGCCCTCTAATTTTTTTGAAAAACCTACCAAACCTTATGACACATTTAACTGTTAATTCACTCAAGGTAACTATATAAAAAAAGTCAGGACACCAAATACAACAATTCCATTGGCCATAACATTTTTTCTGCACACCTATACACAAACCTAATCAACACCCTTTAATATTAATACACTATGATAAATAAGTACCCCCAGTTTATAATGGGGGTGTTAACCCAGGTCAAAAATGGTGACAAACAGTTTTGGAAAAAGAAATTTCATGCAGCCAATGGGAAGGCTCAGCATTTTGCCCTGGCTATTAGCCCAGGCCAAAAATGGTGACCTACAGTTTGGAAATAGAAATTTCATGCAGCCAATGGGAAGGCTCGGCATGCACTCATGAATGACTGATCCAGTTTTTTCCTTTTTGAGAGGGGGGAATAGTGATTTTTTGTTTTGTTCCCTTGTTCCCAATGTGTTCCCATAAAGCTCTCATCCAGTCCACATCAAGTTCCCAAAAGGTTCTCAAATTCTCAAAGTGTTCCCAGATGGGTTCCTCAAGATGTTCCCAATAGCACCTGGGTTTTATCCCATGTGGTTTGCCCAAAGTTCAACTCCCCTGTGTATAAATTAAAAAGGTGAAAGCCAGAAGTGCACATTTGTTTCTATTTTGCAACTAGGGGTCCAAAGAGGTGCTTCTATTGCAGGCATGCACAATGTTCCAAGAAAATTGTTGATAGGCCAATCAATATGGCTCCTAAAAAATAAAAATAAAAAGTTATGAGGGCACCTATGATATAATTAATGCACTCATACCATAACCTTAGACAGGCTTAAAATTTTCAAAAACCCTGGTAAGGACTCTTTGAAAAATATTTCAGCTAATCTTAACCTTCTACATTTACTTATTTATCACATAAATAAATAGTGAATACTTCAAACATAGCATTAATAACATGTACAAACTACAAACCCAAATAGCTTGAATGGATTAAAACTTTCATATATGATTTGAATCTATGGGATTGTGAGGTGTTTTTTGCTAGGTAAATGATGCAACAGGAAAATGAGGGAAAAAAAAATCCAAGATGTTCCAAAACTTCCAAGTAGTGAAAAAGAATAAATATACAGAGGAACAGAGGGATGAAAATTTTACAGTTGACAAGAGAATTTTCATTAGTTCAGACAGATTTTTAAAGCAGCTGGAAAATCAGCATAACGTTTAGGCTTTGGTGTAAATGTTATGCTGGCTATCTATGTAGATCTCCTTGGCTTACACCCAATTTCCCCATTTGTATTATCAAAATTTGTGGAAGAATTGGAAAAAACTGTGTGGGCCCAAATTGTGAATATGTTAAAGCTTCAAAGTTCATACTGGCGGGAGGTCACATTTGTGGCAATTTGAAGAGCAAAATGTGATGGTTGCAATTAAGGCATGCACCAACTTTGATATCAAAGCAAATTGTGCAAATTGCAAATAGGTCACACAATTTTGAACATCGGCTCAGTCTTGGTTGGGACTGTGCATGGTGCAATCTGAGGATGCAAGAAGGAGTGTTTTTATTGAAGTATGCAATAAAATGGATATAAAATATGTGTGTGATATGGCCTTTTTTCTCTTGGTGAAATTTTGTTGAAAAGTGAAGATAAAAGTAAAATTTCAAAAAATTAAGTAATTTGTTCCCAGGGATGAGCATCGCGTTTTCTACATCTTCCTATGATGATAGCCATTTTGGCTACAAACAAAAATTCCTCAATACAACAATGGTATATTTGTTGGGTTCTTGGTACAAGATTTTGATCGACCATGGAATGCGGCTTTCAAATGAAAGAAAGTTTTGTAAATGCAGGCTAAAGATGTGAATGCTATGTTGCCATGGAAAGTTAGACGGACATGCAGTGGGTGGCTTGAATCTCGAATCATCAACATTCCAAACAACTTATTGTACGATGGGTAAAGTGGCCCAAGGATGCTTTTGAACACGGTAATGAATATTTTGACACTCTTGTTATGTTTGAGGGCCCAGCCTAGGCAGATAGCCCCAGGCTGGGAACAAAAACCAAGGAAGTGTTGAAAAAATGTTTCTTATCTAAAGTAGAAAATTCTGCAATCTTACAAAAATTGAAGGTCCTTTACCCTAATCAAATTGGGATCTTCCACAAATGGAAAGTTCATTTTTATCTGGAAATGGTATTATGCCAAGGGAGATGCATGGAATTCTTTTGAAAAGTTCTTTAATTTGTATTAATTTGGTTTTTAAAAAGAAAGAAAATACATAGGTCATGCAGTGCACAAATCTCTTGCATGATTGAGCAAGTGCTATATGTAGAAACAACTTTCTTTATTGTTGTTTTTCCTCATGCCTTAGTAACTACCTTATGTTTGGGTGTGTATCTAGTTTCAATCTACTATATTAATTCATTACGTCTGTCTGTGACACTACAATTTTGCTGCAAAAGCATTCTATGGCAGAACCGGCCTCTGTATAATTTTGGCGCTGCGAGTCGTGGTGGCGGAGAGACACACGCCAGCCATCGATTGCGTCGTCATCAGCGTCTATTAATTCCCTTAGTCTATCAGTCCGTCTGTCTTTATCTTACTTTAACTTACTTTAAGTTACCCTGGGGGGAGAGGAATAAAGATGTGATAAAGTGAGTTAGGAGCGTTGGATCGGGAATCGAACGGGTGGAATGATATTTTTCAGGGGTAAGTATCGTGTTGGGGTAAAAGTGGTGAGCTGGGAAGTTACACATGGGGTGGGATGGACCGTTGGGGGGGGGGAACTAGTGGGTGAGGAGGCGAGAGATCATTGGACAGAGAATAAACAATACTGTCGTGTGCTCGGTGCCGAGCCCGTCCGACTCTAAAGGACGTTGCTTTGGGGGGGCCG
>Ga0209611_10004269_pt1 | contig 24510 bp, 16 predicted proteins | sample S1TSphgellanicum_3_FD_187693 | JGI IMG/M metagenome (GOLD analysis project Ga0209611, IMG submission 187693) | Host-associated microbial communities from peat moss isolated from Minnesota, USA - S1T2_Fc - Sphagnum magellanicum MG (SPAdes) (version 2) | ecosystem: Host-associated > Plants > Peat...
TAACTTTAAAAGGCAAGCTCCTGACAGTCTAAAACTACACTAATGTTTTGCAAGCTTGAGCATATGTGTTACTTGAATGTACAAGCACCAATCACAACTGAGAATGTATATTAATTATTTGTAAGAACTAAGAGAATCAGAAGAATTTATTTGTCTTTCAATTTGAAGGCAGCACAATCTGAATATGAAACAGTTATTGATTCAGATTTCTTTGGAGACATCCTACCCTGTTATTTTCCTCGGGTAGGGTTTGGTTATAGATTCTTGAAATTTTAAAATCATTGGTTATGAGGTGAGGACGGAGTGTTAACTTTCAGAAAATGCCGGGTTAAGAGGGGGGTCCAGGTTTTTGAAAAAGTTATAAGATCTGACAAGCATATATATATATATAGAGATATAGATATGCATATATCCAGTCTGATACTGATTAATACCCTATGCAAAACCAAATACCCGCCACACACTGGAGCACACCCCTAGAGAGATTTGAAAGCATGCTGATGAACCCAGTTTTAGGGGGCACATCAGTTGGAACAAAAGTTTGAATGGCAAAATAATTGGTTATCAATTGCTTGGTCATAAGTCTATTGGAATTTTGGTCAAGATGTCCTGCATTATTGTGTATATGTAGTATGCCAATTCACTTTGCTTCTCAATTCAAGCCATGATTTTGGGACAGGTAGATGTACAGCAAAAGAAAAAAAAACAATATTTTTAATTATATCTAGGAATAGTGATTACATATGTTGCCCCCACAAACTTGTAAGCCACTTACATCGGCCCAAGCCAAAATATTTTTTGGCAAAGTGCCTCAAGTCTAAATTACTATTATCCCCCCCCCAATCAAAGGGGGTGAATGGATCCAGTGATATTTGTAGGAAAAAAGGTCATAGATTATGTTTGTTTGCATGACACAATTTTGAGATGAGTGACCAATTGAACACAAAAAATCCATTTCAATCCTTCTATTCAAGACAACCAATTGATAAAGTTTTCATAACTATGTAAATTGTGGAAATTTGAAAGATTTTCTATAAAATCCCCATTCTTTAAATTTTTCTATTATTTTTAGAAATTTTGATAGTTCATCTTAAATATATCCCATACAATTCATCTCCCCTATATAAATAACTTAAAATTGTATGTTAAATGGAAAGGAATTATAATTAATAACTAAGGCTTATCAAGCGTTGTCATGCCTGATAACCTTTTCTTTGGTGCCTTAAGCAATTTATCTTCAAAAAGGATGGGAACTACTAATAAAACTGATAAAAAGACGTTTTGTTAGCTGAGGTGTTGGTTTGGGAGTGTTTTGTGGTCCCCTTTTGGGTTGATTTGTTCGTTCTCCTCTTCCCAATGAATTCTTTCATTTGTGCCAAAAAAAAAGAAAAAAAGATTGGCAGAGAAAAAAAAGGTCTCTTGGATCTTAGGTATTTAATGAGACCTATTACCTGTTAACAAATAACCTATATGAAAGGTTGCTTTGGTGAAACAAATCCCATTGTTAATTACCAAAATTTAACCTTGCCAAAATCATTAATAATCCACATTTCTTTGTTTATGATCTATCACCAGGATTCAAATCAAAACACAAATTTTATCTAAATAATCCATCATGAACATGTGCCCACTTCCTTGTTGGTCCTTTGAAGGGTGGTTTGAAACACTCCATTTGACATCCTCTAAAACAATATATCACATTTCAACATGGTGGTTATACCTTGTGTTCATCCACATAACACAAGCACCATCAGCTTGTGGGCATCACTACTTAGAAAGGATCCATATGACCATCATTCATGTGTAAAAAGCATGAAATGTGCAGGATTACACAATGGTCTTTCCAAATTTGACAATGACAGACCTAAGCTTCCAAGAGTAAAACTGCAAGAAATGAATGCTTGCTAGGAATCAAGCTGCAAGCCATCTACTTGTGATGATTTAAGATGAATAAAATTGCTACTGAGATTGGTATGCCAACGACTAATTTCTAAACAACAAATGGTGATCCTTTTCCTAGTTCTTAAAAAAAGTTTGATTGGTTACTGGTTATGGCAAAAGCAAGCAGAAATGACCTAGAGAATCCAGTTGCCAGAGATCAAAGACTGGATTGTGTCAGTATGTCCATAGGGTACAAATTAGACCTAGAATTACCTATGACTTTTATCTCCTTGCTACATGAATTTAAATTGATTATATAAATTGGATTCCTCATGAATTTTTACTGAAGCTACTATTTGTTTAACCCTGGTCACCCAAAGAGAATAATTAAGAAAAGAGAACAAAATTTGAACACCAAGTAGTGACATGTTGAGGTTTATAAACAAAAGGGGAATGGTGTTGTGAAATCTTGCAGATGTGAGGACGTCCACCCACACACACCCCTTATTGGGCTTGTATCAGTGTTCACCAGATCCATCATACAGAGTTAATTATTCTCCCATCCCTGCCCATAAATTCACTCATAAGTCCATGAAAACCTGGATAGCCTAATGTGAGACACTATTTAAATATCAATGATATTTAGATATGGTGGGCCAATCAAAAACAGTTATTACCATTTGCAGGCCACACTTTCGGAGAGCACTGTATTATGGCTATATATACAGGATGAAACTGAGTTGCACACTATTGTTTACTATACTTCATCCAAAACATGGTGAACAGGCCCTTTTAATGTGTGGGTGGACATACTCTTTTACCCATAAAATGTGCAAAAACTTCCTCCCTTTAAGTCACCAATTTGAACAACCTCAATCTTTGGGTTGTTTGGTACATTGTCTTGAGCAAATGGGTTAGGCACCACTAGTCCTTTCTCTTTACTCAAACACAATATTCTCATAATCATTTCATAATCCTTCCAGTACAGTACACACATACTACTAACAATCCACACTTCTTTGTTGAATATTTACTTGGTTGGGCTCAGTGATGCTATGCATTACCAGTGAAATTTTTCTTTCTTATTATGTTCCCATATGATTATTATTAATTCATCATTATTTATGTCAATGTCAAATTTAATTTCAATTAATATAAATATCATAAACATGAAAAGGCAGATGTTAATTTGTCTTCTCATATCCAGGTTGATGGGAAAGGAAAGAGGGTGAAATAGTTATAAAGTAAGAGATAATTATCAGGAAATGAGTGAGATAATTATTAAAATAAAAGATAGTTATGAGGAAGGAAGTGAGGTAGTTAAAATTGAAAATGAGCTATATATTTGAAAATGTCTCTGGAATTGTCCAGGGACAATTGTACAAAGGATTATGCAAAATCAGTAAGGAGCCTATGAAAGATTATAAAAAATCACCCATATACGAGTTCCTTGAAATTCTCATCATTGGAATAAATTATTTTGTTTTTTCTGGACAATTAGACCTTTTGTGAAGTATATTGTGCCAAAAATCAGTCATGTGACTGTACTGTACACAAAAGTATGCAATCTCTATGGTCAAGCAGGAGATGTCATATTATTCTTTCTCACACTCACACCAATTGTTGGATAACTAGAATCCCTTCCAAATCCCAAAATCCTGTTCAAAACTACCTACTCGGACTCAAGAAACATGAACTGAACTTTGCAACATACAATTGTTGACCAACCTCGAATGATATGGATGTAATCTGTTTTTTTATTGTTACACAGCTGCATCAGCAAATGATACAAATTTAGAGCAATTACATAGTGTTGCCATAACCTGAACTCAGGCCACTGTTGTAGATGAATAAAAATCAAGTGAAAGTTTTTTTGGTTGGTTTCCTCCATTTTTTTCACAGGGCTGGCAGTTCTTCTCCCCATGGAGAAGAACTTTATTTGCCCACAACCTGTATTCTTTTTAATTACAGGTTCTTGTTGCTAGCTACTGAGCTGTGAGTGGCGTTTTCAGTCCCCCAAACCGCAATGGCAAGTCACACTAAATTTTGCCACAAGATCCAAATATTAGGTGAAAATCGCTTCACCTTCTATGAATTCATCTTGGGTCATCTTGGGGTAGATCATTTTCCTGAAGAAGCATCTGGAATGGAAAACTTGTGCAGTCACAGAATTGAACTTGTAGACTAAAAGGCTACCTGGGAATTTAGACAAAGGCTGATAATATGTAAAATACCAAATTCTCTAATACGAAATGAGTGCAAATCTCATTTGTAACAAGCAACCAGGATTGCCTTTAACATGATACAGCCTGATGGTGATCAGACTGATGAAGCTTGTATCCTTGAGCATGTGCAGGGATGATAGCACATGACCTAATTTGATGGAGCTCGAATGGACGTAAGCTTTTTCCGAAATGACGTAACAGTGATCACCACCTTATAGATCCACAGCTGGTGCAGGTGCAGCTTGTCCAACATTTAAGCCATTGTTGCCAAGGCCATGCTGTGTATCATCATACTCAGAGCTGCCATGCTTGGTAATGTCAAAGATCTCGCCATCGCCCCAGAGTGCATAAGCCTCCTCCCCATGCACAGCATCGTCACCAGTGATAAGATCCTCCTCGGACATGCGCAAGGGGATGACTATTCTGATGATGTTCAGGATGATGCTGGTGACAGCAATATTCCAGCCGATGATGAAGAGGGCCCCAACCAGTTGTTTGGCAAACTGCCTGCCACCCACATGGCCACCATAGAAGGAACCTTGCTCATCAAGTCTTGCAACGAAGTAGTTGGCAAGAGTAGGCTCAGCAAACAAACCAGTGAGGATGCCACCCAAGAAACCGGCCACAGCATGCGTATGGAAGACACCCAGTGTGTCATCCACCTGCTTCAAGACCCAAGAGCGCTTGTGGAAGACCATCATCGTGTACCATGGGATACTTCCAGCTACTATACCCATGATCATCGATGCCCATCCCTGCACAACACCTGGAGCAGTGGTTTTTTTCCACATGAGTTCTGGCAGTGTCAAAACATTTGAAAGAAGTTTAGGGTCAGATCTCAGAGCGTCAGGTCAAAACCAGTGTTGGGCGCTAACCCAGTTTAGCCAGTTACATTTCGAGAACAGGAACAGAACCAGACCCAGAGTTCCATATTTTTGGGAACCGGAACTGTTCTAAAAGTCAAGAACCGCCCAACTCTTGTCACACCACCATATTGCAAACAAATGTCACTCAGAGACTCTTCCCAAATGACAGCAAGAAGCAGAAGATTTAAGACTTTGAACCAACACACGATCAACAAGCCATGCAATGGTCTGCATGAGAATCTGGCATCAAGAATAGGAAAATGTTGGGGAGAATTTATAGTGACGTCCTTCTTGATTATACCAGCAGCAGGGGTGATGACGACGAGGCCGGTGATCATGCCTTGCACGGCACCGATCACGGATGGCTTGCCGAAGAAGACGACGTCCAATACGGTCCAGACCAGGAGGCTCATGGCTGCACAGATGTTGGTGTTGATGACAGCAATGGAGGAATCGATGTTGGCTGCGTAAGGATCTCCTCCATTGAATCCGGCCCACCCTAACCAGAGTAGCCCTGCACCTGCCAACATGAGCAAAATGTTGTTGGGCGGGAAGCGCTCCCTATCCTTGGTCAGTCTTGGTCCAACCTGCCAGCCATAGATAGCATGCTTTGTCAGAACCAAATCTATTAGTCTAGTCTAATTGGGTCCGACTTGGATTTCTTGCAGCACGCAGTCAGAATGGAATCAACGACTACAATAAAGCATCAAGGGTTCAGGGTTTAAGGATGCGTTCATAAGTCTCTAGAGGCAAACAATGACATGCAGATTTATGACCCCAAATTCGGTATCAGCGCCCATGCTATGAACTTTCTCGCTCATCTCGATTAGCGTACTGAGATGCACAAGACGCTAAACCCTTCTACCCCAGTGTTTGACTGGTTTGAGCGCAGACAATTATCCCCGTGGAGATAGAAATCCTCACTCAGTCCTGAGAGGTTGCAGGGTTCGAAATTGACATCGGACAGCAACCCATGTAGAACAAGAATCTATATAAAATAAAATTCAGAACAAGCCCAGAAATGCGCCGGACAGAGCTAGTTGGGGGTATTTAGCATCTCTCGTGAGATGTGAACTAGTCCAAATCCTGGGCAGTGAAACCAGGGGATCTCAAAAGTGTGAAGATGTCGTTCAAAAGAAGGAATTTGTAATCATACAATCTATCTCATGCGTAGGCGGCATTTGTACTTGTGAGTTTCAAGCAATTTGAGAGAAGGAAACTATTAGTCTAGACTCAAAATTTGGAAGCAGTTTGAGAGAAGAAAGTCACTCAAATTGCTTCAAATGCACTCCAAAGTTTGCAAAGTTGGGATTGGATTTCTGGTAGTTGATGAGATTTCTTACCCAGAAGGCGGCGGTGAAGCCACCAACGCCGGCAGAGAGATGGATGACATAGCCACCAGAGTAATCGATGACACCCCATTGGAACAGACAACCGCCACCCCACAGGGCGAATGCACCGATACTGTAGGAGAAAGTGAGCCACAACGGGACGAACACCATCCAAGCAATGAAGTTCATGCGCCCGAGCAAGGCACCCGCCAGGAGGATCAGACAGATGGCCGCAAAGACAAACTGGAAGTAGATCATTGTCGCTAACGGATAGAAGGGAGTGGCCATAGGAACGTCTGACGTCTGAGTGGACGGAAGCATAGCCTGCGCTTGCATGGTCTTGTAACCCCAGACGGTTCCCGCTTTGCCCCAGATGGGGATCAGCTTCTCCCCGAACGACATCTTGTAGGCCCAGATTACCCAGCAGATCAACACCGCCGCGAACGCGTAGAATGCCATGAACGCTGAATTGATTGCCCATTTCTTCTTCACCACGCTGCCGTAGAGAATGACCAATCCTGGTACCGATTGCATTCCCACCAGCGTCGCCGCTGTCATCTGCCATGCATTGTCTCCCTTGTTCAGCCAGTCCGGCAACGTGCCACCCGTGTTATTGTACGCCGATGGCACTGATCCTGCTGGCGTTGCATCCGCCATGATCGCTGCTGCTGCTGCTGCGACTACTGCAGGAATATGCTATAGAAGTAGTTCGATCAACACGATGATGATCAGCTGATCACCAGCAGCAGCAGAGATTTCTAGCTCCGGCGCCTGCCTTCCGACACCTGCAAAAAAAAAACTGTCACATGAGACGTCAGCCAAAATGATAGTAGCACCAAAAAAATCTTAACTCACGTACTCTTCATGATTCCTTTGAGAACTGGTTTTCAAACAATGAGAAATTATTCCACACATCTACTACATACACATGAGCTACTACTACATGTATGTACATGAATTTTTCTCTCAATCAAGCCTCCGGTAATCATTCCTGAGCGCAAGTTCTGATCAGAGCTCTCTACCCATAGCTGGAAAAACAAAAAACAACCTCTGAAGCTTCAACTCATTCCAGTGAATCAGCTTCTACGACGACTCCCAATTTCAAACACAACACGGGGGATCAACCCACTTGACTTCGAATCGGAAAATATAGGATTCACCTAAATCCAAAACACAGATCCCCAGGATCCAATACCAACAATGATGTGATCTCCTGCACAACAAGAACTTACCTTGAGGACCAGCTCTGCAGCCGATGATCAGAATGATCAGCACCAACAAACAAACTACAGTCAGCAGCAAAAGGCAAGGGGGCCAGGGCAGATACTTATGGACTAGCTAGCCGGGCAGATGCTTATGGAGCCCATAACAGGTGAGAGTGCTTGAGCCAGTTACCGGACATAACCATCCCTCCTCAGGAGAATCAAGATACCCTCTTTCCATCCATGCAGACATGGGTGTTTATGCTGGTTACCGGACATAAACATCCCTCCTCATGAGAATCAAGATGCCCTCATGGTTACTCATCCATGCAAAGAGTGATTATGACATTTTCATCTAAGCAGCTAAGCCCGTTACCAAATCAATGGACCAATGAGAGCCCAGGGTTGTACTTTGTGCTACCTAGTAGGTTGGTAATGAAACAGATGTTGAAGGTTGTGGGTTGAGTAATTCGGAACTCAACAACCAATCAGAGTGCCAAGATTCTCCAGAGGGATGGGGTTGTGTTACAAGAGGGCACCTTCGTTGCCCAATGTAATTTAGGCCCTGGCATAAATTTTAGATGGAGTAGATAATCCACCTAAAATGGAAGATGGCTACAAAAAAGGTAGAATGACTCCCCAAAATGGAGGATCCCTCCAAAAATGCAGAACCCTCCTCCATAAACAATTTTTTTGCAGGTCATAAAATTAGGTTGAAGACCACCCCCCCCCCCCCCCCCCCCCCCCCCCACTCAAATGTTTTGTAGTAATTCTTTCCACACTTGGAGAAGACTGTAAAGGGGAGGAGGCGTCTTCATTTAAAGTTGAATAAAAACAAGCATATAATATGGGAGCTTGGAAAGTTTGCCAAGTTTTTGGACTTGTAGTAGTACCTAGACTTTGCCACTTGTTTGCCTGAAAGTTTGCAATTTTGGACTTATTTTCTATGTTCTGTAGCACAACTTAACAGGCCTTAAATGTGGCCAGACTGAAGCAGCACCCATCAGCCCAGGATGAATGGTTGTGTTGACAGGAAGCACTTTTTCATTGATTTCCTGTCCTGTACCTAACCACTGGGGTTAGATTTGTACTAACTATCCGCCTATACCTAGTGGGAACCTGAAAAAACACACAGCTTTCCAGAGCCCTGGAGGAGCCCTGGAACAATCGAATAAGCACAGTCAAATCGTAATCATTGACTGCTCCCTGTTTGGATTGGCTAGATAGTTGGATTGGTCCAACTGGGTTGCTATTAGTAGTCTCCCACCTACTTGGAGTCCAAATTTCAGTTTCATAGGTGGGGTTGAAAAAGAGTTACTTACAAAAATTTGAATGTGACAAATATTTTTGCAGGGTCACATACTGAGCGTTGGTGGAGATGCTATTAGTGGTGCTACGTCACAGAATTCCTTATATTTGAAGAGCAGATGGTGCTTCACAGTACGTCTGTCAATATGGGAGTGGTAGCGTCAGCCTACTTTTATTTTTTTAACTTGAAAAACTCGAGTGGAAATAGTGAAATGGATATAGTCACATGACTGTTTATTAGTTTCTAATCTTATGGATTACTTTGCATTTTAAAGTGAAGAATTGGAACAAGACTTGCACTTTCCCAAAAGAGTCACAGTGACCTTTTCAAAAGACATTTATCAAGACATGGATTTTTTTTGGAGGAACATTTCTTTTCCCAGTTGGTCTTTGGATTTCAGGATTGATTGGGTTATTGTGATTCTACTTGAAGAACTAAAGCATTTCTTGTCTCCTCGAGCTAGGACTCAGAAGGCTTACACTATTCAAGCACACCTCTGGAGGTCAGGTAAAGCTTCATTTTACACACAGCCTACAAGAGGCCTACTGCTGGCCTTTGCATTTCAGGGACATCCTTGTCCTCTATAACTATGTAACATGTTGCCAGAGTAATTATATCCTATAGTTTGTGCCCCCACCATCAGCCCAGGTCAAAAATGGTGACAAACAATTTTGGAAATAACAGTTTCATGCAGTCGATGAGAAGGCTCAGCACACACCCACTTTGGGGGACGAGGGGGGGAGGGTGCAAGAAGGGATTTTTTTTGCTTTTGCCTTGTTCCCAATGTTTTCCCATGGGGTTCTCCAAGATGTTCCCAATAGCACCTCAGATTTATCCCATACGGTTTGCCCAAAGTTCAACTCTCATGTATATAAACTGAAAAGGTAAGCCACAGAGGGAGTACAGTTGCTTCTGTTTTTGCGACTGGGGTCCAAAGAAGTGCTTCTATTGGGGAAGTGCCTAAAGCTCTCAAAAAATTGATGATGGTCCAATACATATGGCTCCTTCAAAAAAGAAAGATAATATGTGTGATCACACCCATGAAATAAATATATGAATCAGCTGGACCTCTTAATGAACTTTACAGACTTTGAATTGAGGTACTACATTTCAAGTTTGTATCCATCCCCCAACATTGGCATATGGCAAAATGTTAGTAAAATAGTAAAACTTAAGGCAGCCCTAAAATATCCCTTTTTGCAAATACATCCATCTATCCATTCAACCATCCATCCAGCTACTAGTTGCAAGCTAGTGGGTAGCAACTTGGAAGCTGCGCATGATCCACCCAGAGGAGAGGACAGGAGAAAGGTCAATAAAGGGGTATGGAATCCCGTGGAATCCTGATTCCAAGGGAAAAAGACAAGTATAAAAAAAGGTAAGTCGTTCCCCCCATGTTCAAGGAGCGAATAGGAGGAGGCGGTGGTTTAGGAATTAACCAATTGGGGGTTGGGGATTCGGGAATCCTGGCCCTTGGAAAATCGGGAGAACTACCACATGATCTTTTTAATTTTTTAAAAAATTTTCCCCCTTCAATCTAGCTTTACGTTTACCCCCATTATTAGCTGTTGTCAATGAATATTCCCTGCATGATGGCGTGGAAGAAGCTGATTGGGTGAACCGCTTCTATTTTTAAAAATTTAAGCTAAAATAATCTCGCATGTGAGTACACCCTAAATAGCTAAATAGGGTGTGGCGTGTACGGGGAGTTGTCCTTTTTTCTTTTTTCTTTTTTTTTATTAGAATTGGACTTAACTTGTGCGCCTTCTTATTTTTATTTTTATTTTATTAGAATTGGACTGAACTCGTCAGGCAGGAGGTAGACGACTAGACTGTGGTAGCTAGCTAGTTATGCATACCAATTCTGGCGTGGAATCCACCATGAGGATTCCGGACTCTCTCAGTTCCATGATTTGTAACCCAAAAAAGAAAACCTGGGGGCCTATTGAAAGCAATACATAGAAGAAATGTCCTAAATGTATTTTAGGGTACCTTGTAACTATGAATATCCCTCCATGAAAATAGTAAGGATCTTACACCTACTCAATCACTCATTTAGACTCATTTAGAGTGGGAGGGAAATCATCATGCCTTCCTTCTTAATAATAGGTGAAATCTCCCTCCCACTCTTAAGGAGTAGGTGTACACCTCATGATCTAAGTATGTTTAAATATAGGGTAATTCCCTCCCTCAGAGTGGGGAGTTTCGGAAATAAACAAGGGGTGTGTCACACAGTGACCTTGTCATTTACATTAAAAAGTATCTTAAGGCAAAAACACATAATGGAAACTCAAATATTTCACCCTGCAAAAATATAATCTTCAAAAAATCCTCTTAAAAAAAAACCAAAATCCTTTAAGATATTAGAACTCTATAACTAATCTCAAGTTTCATCACAAGCCCAAAATAACATGTTTCCAAAATCTTCATATAAAAATAGGCTTATTACCTAGGGGCCAAAATCCCTGAAGCTACTATACTCTACAATGAATCTAAACACAATATCCTTGCCTCCCAGGCCAATAAAGTGCTTGTCCCAAGGTATTTACTTCTGGAAGTCCTGGCCTCTGAGGCCATTCCCAAACATAAAAAAAGGATGCAATATTTTCTCTTTTTTAAAACATATGTACTCCTGATACCCAGCAGGTGTCACAGGAAAAATGAAAAAAAATTATAATGGGCAATTTTGAAAAAAAAAATGCCTACAGGAGTGGGCTTCTATGGTTTTTTTTTTGAAGCACTCACTTTATATGGCAATGGGTAAGTGCTTCTTTACCTATTTGGAGTTTCAACAAACCTGTACAAGTATGAGAACCGGACTTGGGGGTTCACTTGATAACCTCCACAGGTATCAGGTTTGGGCTTGTGTGATACTCAACCGGTTTTCAAGTGCCGTTTGGGTGAAAGCCTGCGGTTTAGGATTTGAGAACCGGACTGAGAATCAGCTAGACAACTGAGTGGGTGAGTTAATGATACCCACCCAACACTCATGTTTACAACACACAAACTTTCACCTCATGCTCTAATCACGAGTAAAGCTCACGGGTAGGGGACATTCCCCAAATGCAAGGTTGGACTCACCTACCACCTCGTCCTAGGCACCTTATTTTGGGATTGCCCCCAGCCTGGGGCTTTATCCTACACTTAACCTATTGCTATGTGTTCATGGGTCACTTTTGATTGGTCTATTTCTCCACAACATTGGTGGCTCTCCACATTTTTGGCCATTTGCAGGAAAGGGAGCCAGAAGGGCCCTCCATAAAAAAAAATCTGCTTTGCCCAAACAAGTTGCAGAGGAACAATACTGACAACCAAATCAATACTGACAACCAAATCTGTCCAGTGTGAATAGGCCCACCCACAAAACTGATTGGATAGCCAAAGACTCTGGGACACGTTTTGGTGCAGCAGCTTTTGCTGCCAAAATGGCTCCTGAATTTTTGATCCTAAGCATGGGTTGTGGAGGCCAACTTGCTCAAAAACAATTGAATTTAGTGAGCAAGGTAGGGGCCCCCCCTATTTTCTAACTTGGTCAATTGATTCCCTGTGATTTCCTCATTTGTCTATAGTTTGGTTGCTCATGTGCTTCTTATACTGAGAGTCAACTAAGATGGAGCAAAGTAGGCCCCTTACTCAATTAATCTATTCCAACTTTAAATCAATTGGTACTATTCTTTTAGTCTGAGAATCAAAGAGCTGTTGTTCTACAATCATGTCCAATGGAGACATTTCCTGTTGTGTAGAGGCTAGCACACAAGACAGAAACAGCCAAATACTCGCTTGCTAAAGAAAGCCAGCCTGAAGAGAAGGGAGGAAGGAGGAGGCGGACCTTCCCTTTTGTGAGGCATGATTGGCCCCTCTCTCCTGTGGGAAGCGGCTGCTAGTGTAGCATAAAGTCCCAGGGTGGGGGCATACTCAAATTGAGAAGCCTAGGAAGCGGCTGCTAGTGTAGGGTAAAGCCTCACGGTGGGAGCATTCCCAAAATAGGGGCCCTAGGACGAGGTGACAGCCCAGTTGGGCCCCAAATTGTGGGAATGTAACTTGCCCATAGGCTTTGCCCCACAGGAGCCAAAATTAATATAGGTGGATCACAAGCCATATGATTAGTTAAACCTGCTTTGCAAAAGTGGGAGGGATATTACATGCACCCTTTAGTAAGCAACCCCCTCCGTCTCCCTTTAGGAGTAGGCATAATATCCAGTGTTGGGCCAGTAGCAGAAAAGAGACGAGAACTGACCAAGGTTTCAAGCCAGATCTCATCTTGAATACCTTTGGGTATCACCAAGGGTGACACCCTTTTTGAAACCCATCTCCTGGTTTTTAGTGGGCTGAAAACAGTTCACTTCAAATCCTTTTTTTATATAAATGATACCTGATCAGGGTATTAAAGAGTAACAGGGTCAAGGTTTTAATAATTAGTGAGAAATAGGTTTAGGTTGGTAGGTAGGTTTTTGTTTTTTTAAATTAAATTAGGTTTACTGAAGAAGGTGCTAGACAGCAATTGCCCATGTAGGGTTTTCCTCCTCATGCTTCTTTTCTTGATAGAGTAAAAAGGATGCTTATTGTGCATCCTTGGTGCTTAATGATTGAACTTGTTTTGTTTTTTGTTAACGAGAATTGATTAGCTTTTTTATTTTCATTGAGGTTAATCATCTCCTTGTTGTGCGCTTGTGGTGCTTTTTAGTGTCTATTTGTTGTGTGCTCTTGGTGCTCTTCAACGCTTCCTTATTGTGTGCCCCTAGTGTTCGTCAGCACTTACTAGTTGTGCATTTTTATTATTTTTCATTGCCTATTTGTTGTGTGCTTGTGTTGCACACTCTCGATGTTATTCAACACCTCCTTACTATGCATTCTTCATGTTGTTCATCACCTACTTGTTGTGTGTTCTTGGTGATCGTTGACACCTCCTTATTGTGCATTCCTAATGTTCTTTGGCACTTGCTTGTTGTGCATTTTTAGTGATCTTTCGCACCTTTTTGTTGTGGGCTCCTAGTGCTTTTCAATGCTTGTTTGATGTGTGCTCTTGGGGTGCAATCACAATCAAATGACCCAAAAAGGCATTAGACAACAAATTAAAAAGTTAAAATTAAAGAAATATTTATGTTTTACCATTTAAAATTATGGTAATCATGGCAAATTGTTTTTTTTTCATTCATATAAATGTTAAGGAATTCAAACCAAAAATTCATTTGATAAAATTTTAAGTTTAAATTTTGATTTAGAACCTTTGAAAGTGAAAACCTATTGTGTCAAAAAGAATCAATTTTGTAAAGGACTATCAAAAGGACTCATATATTAAAACAAAATCGATGGAAAAGAAACTAAAAAAAGAAAATCTATTAACCACATTCAAAAATCACTCATACTATAAAATATGTGGAATTTTAAAATTTTAAAAATTCAAAGAACTTTCCAAAATTGATTCAGAATTTTAAAACTTCAAAAAAAATTTACCACATATAAAATGGGGTATAATGTACACGATTTGTTAAAAAAAGTTGTAGCTTATTATAAAAAAACATAAAATAGTTTTAAATCAATTTTTGATTTTGATTTGAAATTGTTATCATTTTAAAAATCAAAACACTAAATTTACAAGGAATCAACACATTTTCAAAACTTCATATTTATTCAAAAATTAGAAACAAAAAAACATGACATGTATTTGAACAATTATAAGCATTTACTATAACAATTTACCAAAAAAACATTGTTCAAAAATTCATTTGTATGAAAAAATTATTTCTAGGCAAAAGGACATGTAGTCCTTTTTTAAAGTAACATCAATAGTTCATTTGATCTCATTTGCACTCCTTGGTAATCTTCAATGCCTCCTTGTGTATTCAAAGTGCTTTCCAACACCTCTCTATTGTGCATTCCTAGTTTTCTCACCTCATTAATAATCCAGTACTTATTTGACCTCCTAGTGTTTTTTGTTGCCTGCTTGTTGTGCATTTTTAAACCTCTTTGGTTCCTTCTCAAATTGGTATTCCCTCTCCCTTTTTTCTATGTAGGTGTGGAAGAAGACATTTTTGCAACTTCTTCAACAACCAACTTCAAGTTAAGTTATATATATATATATATATATATAAGTTTTTTTTCTCAAATCAAGTTTTTACCTCTCTTTTTTCCTTTTCATCATTATTTATGTTCTACCATTGTTTTTCTATAGGTGTGGGAGAAGCAAGAGGAAACAATTTATTGCTTCAATTTTCTTTGACAAGGTGGGTTTTCATCATATTTTGTTTTTTTCTTTTATTTTTACTATGCATTTTCTTTTGCTTCAATTATTTAATTTTAATTTTTAAATATAGATTTTTTAATTATTCAACATGTATGTGTCATGTGCAGGACCTGAACCCTACTTGCACAAAATTTTATCACGTATTATATCATTCATATTTTTTTCACATCTTTTACATGATGGAAAGAAGAGGGGAAAAAATCAATGATTTTTCCTTGTAAATGTTTGTAAATGCATTGATATTATTATTTGATATTCATAACATTGATTAGGCAACTAAAATTTAAACCTGTAATTTTGGAAAATTTTACACTTGTTCCTAATTTCTCCTTCATGTTATGTACCCAGTGGGGACATTAGAAAAAAAAGTAGAAAATACATGAGTAAAAATATATGGTGCAAGATATTGGTTGTTGGGTAGAAATTATAAGTTAATTAATTAAAACATAGGGTACATTTTATTCAAATAATCAGCTTAATTATAATATAAGGTATGTAATAATATGAAATAATGGATTATAATAAATATAGGGTGGCTTTAATATGTATATATTAAAAAATTAGATAATAATAAGGTGATAAAAATAGGTTGGACAATTATCTTATACCCCGCCCCAAATGGTCATTCAACACACATAGATCCCAAACTTTACACTAAGGGTCCCGCCCTAGGTTATGTAATATTAGTTGAAAAATGGAATCAAGTCAAAATGAAAACCTAATATTAATTCATGATGAAAATGAAATTTCCAAATAAAACAAAGCATAGCAAAAAGAAAAATAGCAAGAAATGAAAAAATGACAATACAAACAAACTTTCAAAAATTGCATGTTCAAAGGAAATATGGAAAGGTCATAATAAGAATGCAATTTTTTGAATTTCTCATTATGTGAATGATGGGAAAGATGTTGATGGGGGCAATCATTAAGTCATGAAATGTCCACTTTGTTACATCAATTTTATGCATGTTCCTAATTCAAGCACAAAAGAAAAAAAAGGTTTTATGACATATTATAAAACATGTGGATGCAAATCATGTTTTAATTGTCAAAAATTTTGAAGAGGAGCTCTATGGTCTAAGAAAAAGATTTCTTGAAAAATAACCAACAAAAAAAAAGGTTTCATGTGTTAGGCAATGCAATATCTAAATTTTTTGTTGTCAAAGATCCTTTCAAAAAGTATGATGTGTAGCAAAAAGATTTTTGCAAGCCTTGGCCTCTTAATTGTGAAAATCAATTACCATTGCAATTTGTGGAAAACTTTTAGTTTTACATTTGTGTCCTTGAATTATATTCCCTTTTAACAAACAATTTTCTCATTAAATATTACTTAACTTGGTGGCAAAGACAAAATAAGTATATGTTTTACTAAAATTCGTAAAATGTGTATCTACAATAGTATGTTCTGACTTATGGATGTCCAAGGGGACAAATCATATATTTGTTTTTGTCATTAACTTTTGGGGATTTGATTGGTAGCTTTAACAAGCGATAATTAGTCCATTTGAAGCAATAGAAGCCATTTGTCAAGGTTTGGTTAACAATTTGATAAAATTGTTTGATTAATATGGATTGAAAATGAGAATTAAATTACATATGTAAAAGATGAGGGGTCAAATTTGAATGCAATGACAATTACTTTGAAATCAATTATGAGATGTGAAGTCTTAGGTTTAGATAAAAGTTTTCAAGCTTTTTTTTTGGTAGCCATGTTTTTTCTAAAGCTTGTTAATATGTTACAACTAATGAAAAGGTTTGCAAAAACTTTAGATTTGTTTCCATCAAATCTACCTAGTCAAATTTGCAAAAATGTATAACTTGGCCTAAAAATTATGGGAATGGCAAATAGGAATGGAACAAGCCACATTTAAATTTGGGCATTTGCCCAAGAATATTGAGTATTCTTGTGAAGACAAGATGAATTTTTAATCTTTTGCAAGCTTTTTTAAAACTTAATTGTGTTAATTGATTATAATAACATTTTCGATTTAAGGTTTTTTTTTTCTTATCCTAAGTAGCCAATTGCACAAATATTAACATTGCATGTGTAATTTTTCTTGTAAGTTTGCTATTGAAATTAAGGTTGTCAAAATGGCCGTGATGTGGCCAATTTGTGTCAGATGTCAAATCGACGTCTGTCAAGAGTAACACAAGGAAAATTTTCAATACACTTAGGTTGTCCCCATTATGCATGGCGATTGAAAATAGATTCGGTTGCCACGGGATTGGTGACCAAAAATGAATTCGGTTGCCACAACTTTTAATCGTCACAGTGGGTGACCAAAAAATTTCAGTCGCCCCCTTTCGGTCACCAAAGTAAGCGACTGAAGTTTTTCAATCTGCCCACAAAAATTAAAGCAGCCCTAAAACCTTTTGGGATTTGCACGAAATTTTTCAATCGTTCAATCAAGAGCGGCCATCAATCTAACAACCAAAAAAATTTTGATCATTGCCCTAAGACATTTCAGCCATTGCCTGAAAAATTATTTTGCTAGCTTGGGTGATCAAAAAAATTCGGTTGCCAGTTTTGGTCACCACAATTGGTGACTGAATTTTTCGAGCAGTGCCCAAAAAATTTGGGCAGTGACCAAATTTTCTTCAATTGTTGTATTGATGGCCACTTTTGATCGAACGACTAAAACAATTTCGGGCAGCTCCCAATTTTTTCGGTCTGCCCAAAAACTTGGAGTAGATTGAAAAAAATCAGTCGCCAACTGTGGTGACCGAAAATGGGTGACTAAAAATTTTCAGTTGCCCGTTGTGGCAACCAAAAGTAGGCAACCAAATTTAATGTTTCATTCATCACAACATTCACAAGGATCGAATGACATTATTTTCAATCCCCGCTAACTAGTTTTTGGGCAGGTTGACCTCGTTTTGACCTTACCTTGACCTAAGTTGACCCTACGTTGACATGGCGCAAGGCTATGCCCATGTCCAAATGCATCTGTCACATCGTGATGGATGCATGGATATGGTGACAACCCTAAATAAAATCATTATGTTCTAAGAAGCCTTACAATTCAAAAATGTTATTATTTTTTATTATAATAGACAAAATAATGTGAAAACCAATGGGAGGGTGCCACCTCTTTTTACTTGGCACGCTTTTCAAATAATTGTGGATTTTCTTTCTCATGTTGTGAGTGCTTATGTTTTGAACTAGTTTAGTAGCCATAGGTTATTTATTTGATGCATTGTAATCTACTTTAATTACCATGTGCTCAAAATGCAAGAAGAAGTTATAAATCCACATACCCAAATTAATTTAATTGATGATGATTTTGGGATTGCTATTGAGTTGTTTATGTTTGCTACCAACATCAAGAGGGCAATTTGTGATTTTCTAGAATTTTTTTCTAATTTTTTAAATACGATGAAAAAAATCTCACAACATGTTGTGTTTGATGCTAGATGTTAGATTTAAAAGCTTTCATATTGTATCTTTTTTTATTGGTCATGAAAAAGGTGTGAGCATTGTTGAAAATATAATAACTGATTATTATATCGTATGCTTTTGAAATGTTATCATTATTTATGTCCAATGGAAAAATCTAAAATTGACTATGTAGATCAAACAACAAATGCAAAATCTAATCTAAATTTTCTAACAAATTCTCAAAACAATTCAACCAACGAAAAAACTAATCATCAAAAAAATATTATTTTCAAACATTGCCAAGTAGATACCAAGGAAATCAAGTGTCCTTTTGAATGGTGGGGAAAGGGTGAAGCCATGTTTCATATTGTTGGTCTTTTGGCCATCAAATTCTAAGGATTGTAGGATCACAAATTGAGACTGAAATTTTTTTTTTTTTAGTAAGCATACTTACAAACCTCAGGAGATGTCATCAGGCAATTCATAGATATTCATTTTTTTGAACCAAAGTTGGTCAAAAGCTCGTGGAATTCATTGTAAACCACCTTGCAAGTTGGTAGAGATGATAGAGTAGGATTTAGATTTTGAGGTGTTAAAGGAGTTTGAAAGTTCTTTTGAACATGATGAACTTGTGAACATATAAAATGTTAAAAGAAGAATTTATATATATTTTTTAAAAAATCTTTTTTGAAATTTTAATATTTCAAAAATTAAAAAATTCAATAATAGAGCTTTTGATAAGCACTATGTGAGAACTGCCTTTGAAAACCAACTGGTATGAAATGCTTGAGAATTGACACTTTGAAACCCATGTGAAATTATTTTTAAAAACTTTTTATAACACTCCGTAAGTCCATTAAAGAATAAAAGTTTTTGAAAAAAGGAACCAAGGGGTCTCATAAAATCTTCTAAAGCCCAAACCTGATGGTTCTCAGAAAAAACAGAGAACCGCCCAAGACTGATAATTTCCCTCCTCGTTTCAAAGATGAATATCCATGGATGTAAGGGTATGCCTCCAAGTGCACTAAGAATTTTGTCCAATTGCTCGGCACAACAAAAGAGGCAGCCTGCACTATTTAAAATGAGAACCGCTCTGTACTAAAGAATGCACTGGGCTAGTAGGCGGAGCCTAGTGGTGAAATGAGTGCAAGAATGCGGCCCTTAGGGCGCCTTCTCTAGTATGAAGGGTCAAATATAGGTCATAAAATAGGCAGATAAGTTTTTTAACTAAATTAGGTTGGTAGGAAATGACACATTTGGCCTTGCCAACAGATTCTGCCATCTTTAGAGGAGCATTCACACCTAATGTTCAGTCAGTGTTAAGTGAAAATCTAGGTGGCATTTTAGTTGGCACCCAATGTTAAAGGGGTGAATGTTTAACATTAAGTGAATGTTAACTTTTAACCTAAAATCTTCGTGGTCTTAAATGACTGGCTTGATGTCAGGGGGACTTTATATTAGAGTCCTTAACACCAAGTCTGAATGAAGAGGGCATGAATACTTTGCCGAATTGGCTAGTTAGTTAAGTAGGAAGTGACATAATTGGCCCTGGCAACATTCTGAAATCTATAAAACTGCTGAATTAGCAGGGACGAACTAGGTTTGGGTGAGTATAAAACCCAACCTTAACCAGGTCTGCTTTTTGGAACTTGTTGTAGAGTTGGAACTGGAATTTCATTTTGAAGAACTGGACCCAAAACTGGATTCTCTGCTTGCATTTATTTGTGGAAATTGCAATCAGAACCAAGATCTTGGGAAAAAAATTGAAAAAAAAAACACTAGAACCCGTTGTTGTGTAAAAATTTCTCTAAGAGTTGTGATGGACATTTTTATTTCCAATACCCAATTAACATAGCCCATGCCCCAAAGGACCTGGAACCCTGCCTTTAATACCTAGTTATGTAAAAACCTGGCATGCATTTCCCAGTGTATTGGGAGGGCACATTATGAAGCGTAATAACTCCTCTGCTGAGAGGATGCACTTTCCATTTTGGGGGCAGGCATTTCATTTTCGAAACGCCCATGATAATTTTTTAAAACTTTTTTAGTGTGATACCCAATGGGTACCAGAAGGATATCCACCAGGAATATATAAAAAATTCATTCTTTTACTGTGATACCTGGAAGGTACTCATCTAGTATTCGCCAGGTATCACAGTGAAAAAAAACATTTTAAATTGTTGTGACGATTTTTAGGCCAGGTAAAGCCCGTGGGCAGAGAGGGGCATTCCCAAAAAATCCAGCCCTCGGAGGTTACTCATTTTGGGAATGCCCCCCCGCCTTGGGGCTTTACCCTACACTTTAGGATCTGATTACCATTGAACACCATAGTATCTGCTGGCATGGACTATCATGGGTGGCATGATGCATCTAAGCAATTCTGAATTGAAACCCATAAGCACTCTTCCATTCGATTGCCAGATGGTCATGAGTCCAGCAAACTTTCTGGTGGGGATCAAATTGAAATGAAGTTGGGTTTGCAAGTCTTGAATTTTGAGATGGGGACGTAGAATCATGAATGTGGGGAAGGTCATGTTGTGGAGGTGCATGGTGCATGCCTCCTCATCGGACCAATAAGTGAAATGGGCCACCCACATGAACAGATGGCACAAATATATTTCTCACTTCTACAAAAATAGCTAAGCTGAGAAATTTGTCTCAATAGCATATGAATTTGATATGTTGAATGCAATTGAGAAGGATGAAATAGCAAGAAAGGGGAAAATGTGTGACAAGGTTAATTACCAAATGTAATGCATTCCATTACCTAATTGCCATTTTAATGTAATATGTGCCACAATAAAAACCACATATTTGTACATTGTAATGGATGAGATCCCAAAAGTTTATCTCACACATGCATCATGAGTGGAGCTTCTTGTGTGAGAAAAACCACAGGTGAAAATTTAATTGCAATAAAAGCAACCTTCAGATCATGTCTAAAGGACAAGTTACTAACTTGTTTGTGGTGATGTCAATGTGATGGCCTTTGGCCAAGGTGTTTGTTTGAGGGTGTACTTGGAGATTGCACAAGCTCAATCAACAAAAGGCAAAAGAGTCATTTGCATTGGTGTTGTCTTTGCAAGGATGGCACCTTGTGAAGCAGATGGAATGGAAAAGTTAATGGGCAAAAATGAGAAGACTTGTCGAAGTGTTAATCTTATGGTGTTTGTTTTGTCATTGTGTGCCTTTACAAGTTTGTGTGCAGTTGTTTTTGGGTCATTTCTAGCAAGCAAGGAGCACAAGAACAATAGCTAAGTTGTGAAGTTAATCATATTGCATCTCTACAATTGTGTGGTGTTGATTTGAAATCCTAGGTAATTAAATAATGCTTGGAATGTTTGGAAGGCACATATTTCATAGGGAGGGGTGAACTATGTTTTTTTCAAATTATGCAGTATGTGTGATGTTAGCATGCACTATTGGTGAATTGGATGGAACTATAAGAATTTCTCTCCACAAGTTTATTGTTCATCTACAAAACCATGTAATAATAAGATAAAATGACACTTGGAAGTTAGGAAGTCATGGTTTAATGTGAATAGGGGAGGTGAAATCAGGTTATTATATTGTGAAGGATGTTCAATGTTGTCCAAATCTTCTTGTTGAATTGTTGACAATTGGATTGGAATATTACACTCAAGAAATTTGGAAATTTGGAAATTTGTTTATCTATATATTTACCTACGTAAATGGTTCACCTACCTACCTAGCTTAGGTTTTAAAATTTAACTAAAATAAAAATAAGTAGGTAGGTAATAGATGCCTACCTTAACTTACCTTGTTTAGGCCTCCATTGCCTAACCTAGCCTCATAGCATGGCTAACCTATTCAACCTAATTAGGTTAGTAGGCTATTAGCCCTACCTACCTACCTAGTCTAGTTTAGCTTACTAAACCTACTTAGCCTACCTACTAGGTAATAACAACCTTTTTCTAACCTTCTTACTAACCAATAAATGAACTTGTACATTTTGGATTGCAATAGCAATATAAATTTGTCACATGGCATTTACCCATCTACATGTAGTTGCAAATATAGTTGCAAAAGCAATTTGATTATCAAGTATCAATGGATGTCACCTATATGCTCACTTTCCATCAATCTTTTCATCTAAACTTATGGTAATCACAAATTGTAATTGCATGTATGACCAAAATTTGAATCCATAATAACATTGTAATCACATATGGGATTACAAACATTTATAACTATGGTGATACGTAGGATTATTATAAATGTACTAGCAAAGTCTAAAGAATGAATGGTTTGTATTTGCATTAAAAAATATTATTTCAAATGAATTTATATTGATTTTTTTTCATTGCTTAATGTCTATCAATTATTAGGAAAGTGGTTATTGAAGCATATTATCAATGGAAAGTCCAATTATCCATAATTGAAAAATATAGGTGACAGATGGGCAAGACTTGTGTAAGTGATCATTGTATCTTCAAATACGATTACACATGACAATTTGATTTCTTAGCAAAATTGGGTTTCATAAAAACTGCAAGTCCAAAACATGCCATTTTTGAAAAATCATGCAAATTACACCAAATTTCATATGTAACAATTACAAACCATTTATGGCTATTTTTATAGCATTCATAAGGTGTAATCCAATTGTATGGAAGCCTAATCAATGTGCACACAATGTGTTGAACAATTTTTCATGCTTCTAAATTTGGCTTATACATGTCATGGATCACCTTCTTAAATGACATCTTGGTTGAATTGTCCACAAAATATTTTACATCCCAATCTTCACCTCATTCTTCACCCTATATGACATTTGTGCTTGTCCACTAAATATGCTTCAACCCTCAAAGTTGTTTGGTGTTGTTTGGCCATTTGTCGAAAGGAATTTGTAGTTCCCAATTTTTTATAAACAAAATGCAATTTTGGGGCCACCCACCAACACACTTTCCTTGTGTTGGTGGCATCTTACTCCTTGGTAAACCCATACAATGATGGTGTCATGTTTTGCAAGTGGACTTCATCCCAATTGCAAATGCCTATGTACACAACATTTAATTTATTTGATAGAAAATGCAACATAATGTTATCCTTGAACAAGTCATGCAAAATTCCAAAATGATGTATTGCATTCATAATGTTTATGAATGTCCATGCCAACTTCACACAATTTTGCTTAAAGGCAACAAGTTGTGTTCACCCTTCCATATTTGGCCCCCTTGCTACAATAAGGTTCAATTATCCATAATGGGGGAGTAGTTTGTGTTGTAATCCAACAATACTTGAAGAGTTCCCTTGTTTTGGACCATAATGTGTAAGCTTCCATGACTTTTGCATGGATGGTGAAGGAATTTAAGGACACCTAGATGTTCACATAGGTGGGCCAAAACTTCCAACAAACATTACTTATGCGCTTCTTACTTATCATCCATCTTAGGTGTCTTCCCCACCAACTCAATGGTGATTGGGAAGTTTTCAAACTTTTTTATTTGCACCTCATGCACCACACCATGACCACCTTGATTGTCTCCACTTGAAAATGGGAACACATTTGCTTTAAACCATTAAACTAAAATGCTCATGGAGTAAACCATTGTATTCATGGTTCAAACCACTATACAACGTGGGTGTATAATTTTTTTTAAAAACTCAATGAATAGCCACCAAATAAGGTGTTAGATGGTTTTTGGGTCATCAAGTTGCCATGTGATTTGAACCACACCTTAATCCACTGTACTTATGATCTAACTGATTATAGTGGTTTTCTAACAATACAATGAAAATTGATGGAATGTATAGTGACCTTGGATATAGTTTCTAATAGTGTAATATTAAAATGATAATCTACTATGATATCATTAGTTTATGAACTAAAAAATCAATATGGATAAAAATCAATTTTTAAAATATATATATACATGTTAAGATATTATAAATTGAAATCCACCCAAAAATGATTATGATATTGACATTTGAAAATAAGGCTCATTTTAGGTCATTCAAAAATCCATAACTCTTTATTTGGTATATATATGTTTTTTATTTCAAGTTGGAAATCTAAATATAATCACAAATTTGGTATATTGTTTGTTTT
>Ga0209611_10004270_pt1 | contig 24505 bp, 19 predicted proteins | sample S1TSphgellanicum_3_FD_187693 | JGI IMG/M metagenome (GOLD analysis project Ga0209611, IMG submission 187693) | Host-associated microbial communities from peat moss isolated from Minnesota, USA - S1T2_Fc - Sphagnum magellanicum MG (SPAdes) (version 2) | ecosystem: Host-associated > Plants > Peat...
AGTTCTGTTCCTTGTTTCGCTCACTGAAGTTCCGCAACCGCTCCTGCATTAGCTCCTGAAAATGCTCCTCATCATCCAGCATGAACTTGGCATTTGCTATAAGAAAATAATACTTGGTTTTCTGCAACAGATTCACCAAAAACACCAAAACCCTTCAGCAAATGTGCAAGGCACTTTGGTGACCAAGTTAAATACCTTATCAGGGCCTTAAATCCTGACACAAAACCTGAGTATTCCCAAACTAGTTCTAGCAACCATTGTTTGTGCAACAGAATTTGTACATGATTCTCTAACTGATGCAAGTTAATATTGCATAGGTGGAATTGTTGATTTCTGTCAGAGACTGTGCTTTCCATATAGCGTCCCATCCTCTCAGAGATATACAATTTGCTATAAGCTTGAAATCTTATACTAGGCTGCGGTCACAAAGGTGAAAGGCGCCCACCAACTGTACCTTGCAGAACTTCGGAAATTTCGAACAGGCTTCCGTGATGTGCAGGGGACGAGAAAGAAAAATGAACAAGTTTTTCTAAAAAAGACGAAACAAGAGTGGCATGTTGACAATGTGATAGAACTCTCGCGAATTGGAGTTCGAATGAGGCTCAAACTCCTAAGAAGACTACAAGCGAGAGAGAAAAACACAGGGTTGAACAAGACAAGAGATAGTCGAAGGAAAGAGAGCACGACGGGACTGGAAAAAAAGGTACCTGGTCGGTGGAAGTCTGGGACGGTTCCAAAGCTTCCACAACTCTCTCAGCAGCAACCGCTCGTACAACCGCAGCAGCAGTTCCTCTCTCTACTCCCGCTGGCCGCACACTCTTATTACACACCCTAGACTGCAATGCAGTTCCCGCCAACGACGAGCCACAGGAAAGCGAACGCGCAGGCTGCACGACTGCTGCTACACGCGCACTGTGCAAGCCACGCCGCAGTCCAGTGCTAGCCGTGGTAGTCGAACTCTCCACAGAACAACTTGCCGCTGCACATGGCGCAGCCGCCACAAAGCACAGCGCAGAAGCCATGGTCGAACTAACCCCAGATAAGCTAAGCTACAGCCGATCTCTCAACTGAAAACTGCAGAGGAGATTTTGCTTCAACTCACAATTCCTTCTTCTCTTCTCCTCAAGAACACATTTCAGGTTTATCGCTTCAATAGCGTTGCAGTCCAAGTGCTGATGCTCTTGTTGTCGAGCAAGCGAGCGCGATTTCAGCCCCGCACCTCGTTGTTGAGTAAGCGAAGGGAAAACAATCAGCAAAGAGGCAAGGGGGAAAATCTCGACCTTAGCCTTATCCACAAAAGCAAACCGGAGGTGATGAAAAAGGAGAACGGGAAACAGGAGCAAAAACTCTGTTCAAGTGATGAAAAAAGAAAATGGAAAAATATGGAAACGACGGAAGCAAAACTCTGTTCAAGTGGTGAAGAAAAAGGGGAATGGAAAACATGGAAACGGCGGCAAGAACTCTGTTCAAGTGATGAAAACAGGGGATGGGAAAATATAAAAAACGAAAGCAAAAATTCTGTTCAAGTGATGAGAAAAGGGTAATGAAAAACATGAAAACAGAAGCAAAAAAACTCTGTTCAAGGGATTGAAAAAGGGGAATGGAAAACATGAAAATGGAATCACATGAAACTGTTCAAGTGCCTCGTCCTGTAAATTATTAGGAAATTTTATATGGGGAAAAAAATTAGAGCTTGAAATTAACAGTTTTTGAGAGGTGGCAGAAATAGCCACAGAAGGGAGAAAATTTAGAGCTTGAAATAAACTTTCTTTTTAGTGGTAGAATTTTGAAAATAAAATAAAATAGAGCATGAAAGTAAAACAGTTTTCAGTGGAGGAAATATGAGAAGAATATAAAAAGCTTGAAATTAAAAAAAGGTTTCAATTGACCAATGATCTATTTAATAGAATAAAATTATCTGCAAAGGATAAAACTCAAATGAGTAGAACCTTGTGTTGCCTTGAAACTGAGGGCAACAATTAAAATTACAAGAAGGGGGTTGTGCGAAATGAAAATAATAATAGAGAAGAAGAAAACTTAAATTTCCTCTTCAACTCAAAGATAATTTGAGTTTCTTGGTATTTCTTTGTGTTTTGTTTGCATCTATTTGTTTATTTAGGGGCCTATTATTGTTACTGGATATTTAAAAAAGGACTCAGGGGATTATAGAAAGCGTACTTAAAAGATGTTTAAAGATTTTTTAAAAATTAGGAGATACTTAGGAATTATTTAGGTGGCTATGTATGGGATTGATTCATAGCTCTTATAAACATTATATTAATTCTTAAATAGTCCCTTAAGTAGATTTTCTGTATCCCCCGACTTAGATAGGTCTTTAGGTAGTCCCTAATGTAATCTCCCTAACGTAAGTTTTTGATAGTCCTTATATTAAATAGCCTATGACCTAGATAGGTCCTTAGGTGATCTTTAGATAACCCTTAAATAGTAGTCCCCTAAATAATCCCTAGATATCCCTTAAGCTAAGAAATATTTTTATAATCTCCTAGGTAGGAGATACTTCAAGAAAACTGGTTTTAAAAATGTTACCAAACTAAAACCAGAGTCCAAATGTGGTGAGATGTTTTCAAATAATTTTTTAAAAAATTGAAATTTTTTTTCCCAGAAAACTGAAAATGTTGTGACAATAATATTCCATTTATTTTTATTTTTTTTCATTTTGGCGAAATTTCTCCCAAAAAAGAACGCTGGTTCGTACATCGAAACTTTTAAAGAGTATTCTTCCCCATGATATGCACAATTAGAACTCAGTAGGAAAAATAACATTAATGGGAAATTGATAGATTAATATGCTTTTTAGCAACATGTAATGGCTCCTAAACTGAAGTAATTTGCTAATTGCCCAAACTTGGTATTTTCCATCTTCCAAGTTTGATCAATATACAAGGAATTGTTTTTGACAAATTTTGTTGCTTTTTTGACCAAAAAAAAAATGGGAACATTAGGGGAAGTTTTTTTTTCCGAGTGTAAATTTAACTAGTTTTGCTATTTTTGGGAAAAATTCAACAAAATTTCAATATTGCAAGATTGAAAAAATAAAACCCTGACAAGGATACACTCCATTGAAATCAACAACAAATTTTCTTGTTGATACTATTTTGGTTGACCACCAATGGCAAGCTTTAGAAGATGTGTTTGGTTCATGGAGGATATTGTGGGATGGTAGCAAAGCTTTTCTGACTGGAACAAAATGTGTGGCAATTTCTGAAACTATGGTGAAGTAGAACAGGAAAGCATTGTTTCAAAAGATGCCCTCAAACCTTGCCTGCATTTACAATGTCCCAACAGCATCACATTGTGAGAGATGAGATTGCCAAACACATTCTGGCATAATCCATGATCCCAGATTTCATAGACATGTCACTGAGCGCATCATCAACAGAAACATTGAACTCACAACCACTTTGAATGATCTATGGAACACTCTTTGTGCATCTCCAGTGCTGATATCATACCCCAGTGCTAATATTGTGAGAAATGAGATTGCCAAACACATTCTGGCATGATCCCGGATTTCATAGACATGTCACTGAGCACATCATCAGCAGAAACATTGAACTCACAAGCACTTTGAATGATCTATTGAACACTCTTTGTGCATCCCCAGTGCTAATATCAGACTCACAACCACATTAAATAATCTGCTGATGGACACACCTGCCTTTTCAAGCACATAAACTTGCACATGCATGGAACACTCAAACAAAGGTGAAGTCATCTGGAATAATGCCCTGTTGTTGCATGTGTTGGAAAAGCTTTGCATTTTGCCAGCCATAATGCACCTTGTGAGCATTGAAACACATGGAAAAAATGTTCTACATGTACAGATCGTGGGCACATTTTAGCTAGCTCTGCTTCAACTAGGTGGACTCTGATTTTCCATTTAGCCATAGTGCTTTCTGTATCCATGATAAAATCAGGATAGCATTGGTGTTCAATGGTAACACAATTTCTGGACTAGCAACATAACAAACTGTGAGACATTGAAATCAACAGAGCTAATACATGGAGAACACACTTTTCATTGCAGCAAAATTTCACACTACAAGAAACAAAAAAGGGATTCAAACAAATGAATTCCTCTCCAGAAACCAACATCTCAAAACAGTACAAGAGCAAGGATGAAGTTCCAGAAACCACCTGGAATTGGATCTGAAACTTGCTACTGCTTGAAACTATGATTACACCTACTACTATAAAAGCAGGTCAGTGGAGATTCTCAGAATGTTACTCCATCTTGTTCAGTGCATACACTGTTACATAAATCATTAGAGAGCTTAACACTTATTGTCACCAATTTGAGAGGTTTTTCTGTTTGTGGTCTTGTAAGAACAGTAAATTTGCAAAAGGATTTCAGAACCCTGTGAAATTGCAGCTAGTTAAGAAGCCCTATTCAAAGTAGAAGTGAATCATGTCTGCCATAAACAGGTAATTCAAAAGACAACATTCATTGGGTGTGTGAAAATAAAAATGTATCAAATCCACATGACAACACAATGCAACTGTGATTGCAGTCACTGTTGTCTCCTGAAATAGACTCTCAGCTCTTGAACACTTCAGCTGACAAAGGTAGAAGATTGGGCACGACAATTGTCCTACCAAATAACACTAAAAGGAGCCACAATAGCAGCCATCTAAACTCAAGCAATGGTATTGGCCTGAAGCTCACCCTCTTGAAGGCTCCAGAAGTGGGGTTTCAGATGGCAAAGCCTCCATGGCAAGCTCAATTCTATCCTCTAACTTCAGAGGGGGCAATGGCACTTCACGAGCCATCAATCGATATACCATGTCCTTCAACCAATCAAGGGAGACTCTGTACTGTTTATTCAGCTCCTCCCGCAAATCTGGGTGCTTTCGAAACCATGGCCCCAGCATGCGGTGAACATGTGCACGAATCATTCGTAATGGAACTGGGTACTTCTCACAAAGCTCTAAGTACTCTAAGAGTAATGCAGGTTCATTAAGCTTGTGTTCAGATAGCAATCGACCATCTCCCTCAGAATCTATACCCAGGGACTGCATACGGCAGCCTGAAAAAAGGGCAGGGTTTTCTAGCAATGACTCTGCTGATAGCACACCATCCACACCTGTTGCAGCTATACAGTCATATACATCCTCAAGCCACCGTATATTTCCATTAGCCAATACAGGTATTTGGAGAACAGATTTCACAGCTTTGATGACATCCCAGTCTGCTCGTATTGCTTTACTGTCCTTCTGGTCTCGAGTGCGGCCGTGAATTGCTAACAGAGAGCACCCTGCTTGCTCTAGCATAAGAGCATATGCAAGAGTCTCTTCCAGCTTTGGAAACATGCGAATCTTGCATGACACAGGCGTTGATAAACTTGATGCAAGTTTGGAGACCAAAGATCGCACTAAAGGTAGATCATCCATCAAAAACGCTCCATAATTTCCCCGCTTTGCTATCCTTTGAGGGCACCTTCTCAATCCAAGAAATCGTTGATTCTCAGTTAATTCACATCAGCATATGAGAGGGCTCAGGAGGAGCATGTGAGGTTTCAGTTCTTAGGTTAGCAACTGAACACGAAAATTGAGAGAAAGAAATCAACAAAGAGATAGAAAGTGGTGTAGATGGATACCCGAAGTTAATGTCAATGTAATCACACTGGTCTTCAACAAGACGGCTTGCTTCCAGCAATGTATCTGGATTATTTGCACAGAATTGCACAAACAATGGACGATCCTCCTGTCACAAATCCTCTGAGAATAAGTGTCCTTCCAACTCTCAAAACCCTAGTTTCTGATCAGGAGCATCTCGGATTACATCATTGAATTGTGCATGGAGAGATTGTATTTGATTCATTGTGATTATGATTTTTGTTTCAATTCTACAGTTTAGCTTCTTCAGCAGATCTGAGGGCATCGATAGGCTTACAGGGCAAGTAGTGAACTCCTTGCGGTATTTCAAGTTTTCAGCGAAGAGCCGCGAGTGAAACATGGGAGTGTAAGCTGCAGTGGCCCCGTACTTCCGACAGAGCAAACGAAAAGGGAGCTCAGATTGATCAACCATGGGTGCTACCAACAGCTTCGGTGACCCTAGTTTTCTCCAATGTTCCCACGCCGCTTCAATATGCGATCTGTGCGTTAAGCTCCTCATGTTCTCTTCAACCTTCAACCTCTTGGAACAAGTAGCATCCCCATTAGACCTCTCATCACAGACTCTGATACCAACAACGCTGCTTTTTTCTTCTTGAGAAGTGTCGACAGACCCAGTGTGTGCAGCAGAGTTTCCATTCACTGAAACTTCAACAACTCTCTCCAAAGCAGCAACCGGGGACATCAGTAGGCTCCCTCCTTCTTCTTGTTCCGAGGCCGCCATCGCACTTCCCGCAGTCACAGAACCATTTACCAGCTCGGGACCCTCCACCACGGCCGGCGTAGTAGTTGACGCTCCCGCGAGCGCCAGAGACGAGAATTGTGCAGGATTGCAACACCGAGATGACAACAGCAATGAGTAGAGAACTTGCAATTCACGGAGAGCTCGCCCTCGCAGGGGAATATGATGGCAGAAGAACTCCGCTACCTTCATTCAGAGACTCACACCCAAGCTCTCAACGCGTAGCTCTCCGAAATCTCGTCCACAAAGCTCCGCAGGAACAAGACGCAGAGAGCGGAAATCGACGACTGCGCTCAAAAAACAGGATTAGGGTTAGGGTTAGGTGCTCCTTGTTGTCTTATGATACTAGGGCTTGCGGCTGATGCTTGTTTTGCGCTGAGACCTGAAGGAGGCGTCGAGGATGTCTGATTACGGTTTGAGCAGCTCTTGCCCTTGAGGCTTCAATACTCACAATTGCTTCTGCGTCTTTCTGCTACCTTCTCCTTCTTAAACATGTCCTAGAGCCAGTACTCTGCTTGAGAGAATCTGTTGCTAGAAAATGCTTACAAGACTCTCAGACAAACGATAGGCGTTTGGGAATCGTGAAAGCTTTTTCTAGCAGCAGATTCTGAGAAGTCCAAAGATGACCCGAATGACTGCCTATTTACTGCTGCCTAGTTGGTTTGAACTCTTTCATCCTCTGTGCAATGAGATCTCTGCACATGACTTTTCATTTATCTTTAGGATTTCCTAACACTCTTATGAACCTGAGGACAGGATGAAGATCCTAAGGATTCGTATTGTGTAAGGAAGGCTGCCATCTTTTCTCTCTCTCTGATTCACTGTTGAGCAGAGTTAAAACCACTTCTACATCCTTGACTTCACCATTGCTCCTGTCTCAAATCAAATCTGCAGAATAAGGAGGGGAACTTCCAGAGAGGATTTGAGGCTCCAATGCTGAAGGCGACTGTAGGGATTTGCTGACGGCTCACACACAAAAGGACTATGATTATGGTGTTGGCATGCTACAGCTCTACATCCATCTATTAATGCTTGTTGAACCTTTTCTGAAGAAGTTTCATTGGAGCATCCAGATACACTCTTTTCCATCCGAGTTGCAAGGCTGTTGTGTGCACATGACACACCATTTTCAGGACACTACAAATCCAACTTGGTGGACATATAAGTGTTGGTGTGTCTACTTTCGAGTAAGCTGACATAACTTCAACTGCTGGAAGACAACTCAAAGCTTTTATGAAAGATTCAAAGTGGTTGAGGATAGGGTTTAGGATGGTGAGACTAGGACAAGTCTTCGAAGCTTGGAAAGGTACTATAGTTTCCTAAGCATAACTCAAGAATGATCATTATATCAACACCAAATCTCAGGGGTAGAGTTGAAGGTATGCAAGTGATGAAGTGGCAACAAGCCATGTATATTTCCAGTGATGAATCTTGCAGGGTTTGTTCAATGAGTATATAAGACAGGTGTAGAAATGTATTCAACTCAACATTCTGCAATTCACAGTTCAGGGGTTTGAGGATTGATTGAGCGTTGTGTTAACAATGCATCAGGATATCAGAAACATGCACAAAAGGATTCCAAGCCTGGGCAAATCCTTCTCTCACTAACATCAGGAGAGCTTGTGAAGAAGTATAAAAAAGGACAAGGAAGAAGTAGATGTTCACATGCATCTGACCCTGATCTGAGCGGGAAAGGTTCATGTCAATGCGTTTGAGCTGTACCACATATGTGTAACTCCTACTGAATCGTTGTGTATTCCTTTGAATTCCTAGTTAGACAACTGTGCTCTTGATGTGGGTAGCTGTAAACCCCTTCATTGTATCAGACCCACTTTGTGTGAATCCCAGAATTGGTCACTTCTACACCCACAGTCAAATCCATCTCTGAAATTTTCCTCTTTCTGATTCCAGTCACACTCTTGGTTTGCACAAAAGCTAATTGTACGATTACTATGACATGGTGTTGATGATGGTGAAGAAGTGTTTGGAAACCTGTATAGAAAGCTTGAAGCATAATTCAAATGGGCTTCAGTTTATTTCTGTTCTGCATCAAAGAAGAACTGACCAACCTGTTGTTCATGGCTAACTCCATGGACCGCATATTGCCCATCTGCATGAATCAGCCTTCCTCTTGCAGCTAGCTTTGAAGTGTACAAAAATCATTGACAAACTCTGCCCTTCTCTTCTTCAGAAATAAGCCTGAGTCGCCCAATAACCTCTCCTCATATGTACAACAAAATTCAAACCGGAGAAGACAACTAACCTGAAGTGCAATCTCACTGGTGAAATTTAGGGAGATTTACTGGGTGCAACAGCTTTTTAGGGTTTAGGGCCACTGCAAGCGGATGAATCCTCAGGACGGTGTTCAATCTGGAATAATCTCTGCAACAAATTGTCGCAGGTGGTGATGTTGGTGGGAGAGTGATTGCATTTGGGTCGACTTCGGACGATCTGGAGGCAGTTGCATTTGGGTCTACTCGGGATGCTCTTGCACTGTGAGGAGCCAGAGAGAGCAATTGCCAAGGGTTTTTGCGAAGGGGCAATGTCATCATCATCATCAGTGCAGCAAGTGCAATTGGCATGTGCAAGATCTAAATCTTTTCTAGACCATAAAAGTAGCAGCAGCTCCACCACCACATGGGAGAAGCGGGAGGTCAATCAGGAGGAGCTTACTGCTACTTGTCTGTGTGCACCCATAATTCCACTTTACCCATCAACAACATTTGCATTACTATGCACTTCTTCCCAGCGGTGTACTTCTTCCCCAGAGTGCACCGAATAGAAACAGAGGCAGCACTCAGAGATCACAGCAATTTAAAGATTTATTGTGTTGTTCCTCTCTGTCTGACTACTGCCTTCTTCTCACAGTAGGTGTGTTTTGTTTGCTGAAAAATCTTGACCTGATTATATTGATATCTTTCGAGGCAAATTAAAAGGTTGGACACAATCTATGCAAGATGGAGTACCTCATTGTGGCTTCTATGTGATCAAAGTATATGACTTGAAAGGAAGTTTTTTGTGCAGTCCCTGCAGGTCAGTGAGAGAAACTGTGGCAGGAGTTCTTTTTGGATCCTTCGCAAGGGTGGGATCACACATCAGAGAAGGTAACTGAACCTAAATCCTGTCAGAGTTCCCATGTCAATTTGGAGCCATAGCTCATGTTGGTGTCAATCTTGTTGCTCTCTCTTGGTTGCTATCCTCCCCTGGTCTTAACTTTTGCAGAAATTTCTTTTCAGGTCCTTTGCACTGGTGGGATAGTAGTACTAGGCTGGAGAAGGTAAGTAAATGCAATATGCTGACTGAGAAGGTCAGTGTGGCTTTCTTTTTTCTTGTGATACAATGTATGCCTGGGATGTGGAGAATACATGGCTGATCAGCTTGATCTGGATTTTCGGTTGTACACAAATGAAAGATACCTGGATTTCAAACATAAGAAGACATGGGAAGCACTCTGGCTTGAGGACCCACAAAGACCTGCCATGGGTGAAAGCAGAGATGGCTGCAATGGCACCAGGCACAGTTCAGTTGAATAATTTTGCATGGAATCAGAAGCTTACAAAATATGTGAAGAATGGGCAATCTGAGAAGGCAATGCAGCTTTTCCAACAAATGCCACAAGAAGGAATGAGCCCTAACAAGTTTACTTCTGTTCAGGTGATTAAGACATGTGCTGTTCTAGGAGCACTTGAAGAAGGCAGGCTTGTTCATGAACAGCTCATTCAAAGTGGTTGTGAGTCTGATGTCTTTCTGGGGAGTAGCTTGGTTGACATTGAGGATGCTTGAAGAGTCTTCAACAAGATGCCATCTTGAGATATGGTCACTTGGAATGCCATGGTATTGGGACATGTGAAATGCAGCCAAGGGCAGGAGGCACTGGAACTATTTCAACAAATGCAACAGGAGGTGTGCAACCAAACTCTGTTACTTTTGTGGGGGTGCTGAATGCCTGTGCCAGTGTACTTGCCCTCGAAGAGGGCAGGAGTGTTCATGAGCAGATCAGTCGGAGTGGCTGTGAATGTGATGTCTTTGTGGGGAATGGTTTGGTTGACATGTATGCAAAGTGTGGGGAGTGTTCAACAAGATGGCATCTTGAAATGTGGTCACTTGGAATGTCATAGTTGGAGGATGTGCCATGGATGGGCATGGTAAGGAGGCTCTTAGACATTTTGAATGAATGTGTGAAGAAGGTGTAGAGCCAGATGATATCACTTTTGTTTGTCTTCTGTCAGTGTGTGGCCATGCAGGTTTGGTGGATGAAGGCATGTGTTGTTATGCTTCAATGATCACAGACTATATGATTTCTGCAAAATATAAACATGACACCTGCATGGTCAACCTTTTTTGTTCTGCTGGCCATCTACAGGAGGCAGAGAACATGGTCATGGCAGTGCCCTGGAAACCAAATGTGGCTGCATGGATGGCTTTGCTGAGCACTTGCAGAATTCATGGTAATGTGGAGATGACATAATGCATTGGCAAACAATATCTTGAGTTGAAGCCTGAAAATTCTGCTGGTTATGTGCTGCTAACAAACATCTATTCTAGTGCTGGAAATAGGCATCTCTATGAGAATGTTGAATGGTAGAGAAGGGAGAAAAGGTGTGAAGAACAGCTGGGTCACACCTGGATTGAAGTAAATAACGAGGTGCATATGTTTGTAGTAGAGGATCAAGACCACCCTCAGATGATTGAAATCCATGCAGAACTGGAGAGATTGTCAGGGATCATGCATGATGCTGGGTACCTGCCTTATAGTAAATTGGTTCTGCATGATGTGGAAGAAGAAGAAAAAGGTGTTTCATGTGTGTCACTATAGCAAGAAACAAGTTATTGCAGTGGGGCTCATGAACACAGTTTCCTCTCAAAATAAGAAAAAATCTGCTGGTTTGTGAAGATTGCCACAGAGTTCATTTCAAAAATAGTTGGGAGAGCAATCATGGTGAGGGATTCCTACTGTAGTCCCTTTCAATAAGAGCTTGGGAGGCTCCTTTGTGGGGGCACCAACAATAAACAGAGGGATGCAAAGGGTAGGAGAGAAGCAGATCATAGTCTGTGGGCTGACATACCATACTCTTGAAAGCTCTAGGGGTTGTACTCACGAGTGAATTTCTTCAGGTGTGTGAGCCACATGTGACTCTTTGGTGAGATGAAAGAGATGAATTTTAATGCTTCCATTGTTCATAACTCCCAGGAATCCATGTTACCAGTACCTGCTGCTGCAATAAACCCAACATAAAGTGATCTCTTAGCCAACCTCCACATTCTCTGGAACAACCTGCACTAGCTCTGAAGCTTGGTGACCACAACATATGCAAACCTACATTGCTATAAACTGCACCACTGTGTTCCCTAGAAGATAGAAGCCTGTTGTTCTGCCAGAGTGCATTGGCATGCTCATGTTGAGCAGTTTGAAGAGCAGCATGAGCTGAACTGCACCTGTCACCATTGAGCTCCTCTGGATGTGTCTTGAGTGGAATGGTGGTATGCAGCTCCAATGAAGCTCAATATTGTCCCTGCTACAAAACATGCATGGTATTTCGCTTAGGAACTGGCAGTGTGTTTGCCACTTTTAAATCATCTTCTCCATTGCTATCTTTACTATCTGCTCTTGCTTATTGTAAATGCTCTGCAAGATTCAGTGGTTCTCACAACATCCAGCTTGAGATGCAACAAAGAAAAACCATGTTTGACAACAGGACTGGTGTGCATGAGCTGTGAGAATTATTGCATTCCCATAGAAGGTGCAGATTGTTTAAATGTCAACATCTTAGCTAGTATGCTTGTATCATGCTAACAGGTGAAGGAGATGTCAATACAATTGACAGAGTTTAATCAGCAGCATGGACATGGTGGTTTGTCAGTTTACCATTGTGTCACTAATGTCTTGTTGTGTTATTCCTTGTGCCTGGAACCACCAAACTTCGCAATTCTGTAAGATTTGGAACAGTAGCACAGAAAGTGGCATCTATGCAGGTGTACCCCTCCTGCAAAAACTGTCCAAGATTTGGCAATACACTTGACAGCAGATGAAGTTGAATTGTGGAAGTTTACTTAACCCAGATCTGCCTCTTCCTTGGAAGGATATGGCATATTGGCATTGACTTGATCCTGTGAGTTGCCACGAAATTTGCATTCAGGGAAAACTTCTTTTTAATCTCCTAAGTGTTGAATGATGTATGTTGGAGGTGGGATGGACAGGAGGAGGAACATGTGTGCCCAGCAACTCTATTGCGTATTGCCCTGTACAAATAGGGTGTGGGTGCTTGAGATCCAGCTTCTGTACAACAACTTTTTAGGTTATGGTGCTACTAATTCCACATTCAGTGTAGATTGACAACTACCAGAATTGATCTATTGTGTGGGTTGGTGACTAGCTATGGGAGTTGCATGTTTTGGAAGCAAGTGTTGATCTTGATCCGTGCTCCTCCATGTCTTTTAAAGACTATTTCAGACTTGACTACTCACAACTTCTCTTTCAATTCCTCCTTTGAGCTCAGTGGTAAAAATTTGTCCTAGATGCCATAGTCACCTTCAGGGTACAGGCAATACAATTCTGGGAATCTTGAAACTATGTCCCGCAACAGATTTTTTAGAAGTCCAAAGATAATCTGAATCAATTCATATGTAATCTGAATCAATTCATAGGGTTTAGGATCATGACAAAGTGGCGCATCTTAGGTAGGTTTAGGGTTTAGGGTTTTACCCTAAACCCTAAATGTTTTTAGGACTAAGATCTTATTTTATTTTGAGTTCAACCTTTTAAGGTCAAGCTTATTTGATCCACTCATACCAAATGATATTACAAAGGAACTAGACAAGAAAGACATTAGATAACATCGGCATTAGAAACATTAAAAAAAAACATGAGATAGAGATTTATACAGGTTTCATGTATAGATATATGAGATAGAAACATGAGATAAATTTTCTAGGTGCATGAAAGCCGTATAAATAGTGTGCACCTTCTTAGGCTTACATGTCTTCGAAGCCACCCAACCTAGGCTGACTTTACTCACTATCTATCTATTTAATTAGCATACCTTCCTACCTATCTATCTACCCACCCACCTATCTACTCACCTAATGTCGTTACTTACATACTTACCTATGTACCTATTAAACTTTAAAAATTCCTTAATTCCAATGATGAGAGGAATGAAGAATTGGTAAATATGGGTGAATTTTTTGGAATCTATTATATGGTCATCCATTGTAGATTTCAAAATTAATTCATACTTCACTCATTTTCAAGCTTAACTAGTTCATTCCTTTCATAATAACTGTCTCGATTCTTTCCCCAAACCACCAACATGATATGAAAAGGCAAATTAACATGTACATGTTCATGACTATGATATTTATATTAATTCAAATTGAATTGAATTGAATTAAATTAAATTTGTGATTGACATAAATAATCATGAACTATTGAAAACCATATGGGAACATAGGGAGAAAAATAAAATAGTTGACCGTCCCTAGTAGTGGGAAGTAACATGAAGCCTAAGTATATTTCACAATATATCTATGATATATTTCCAATAATTGTAGTATAACCTTAATGTACACCTCTAAAAATATATTTTTATTATATTCATCATATGCCCTAGTATATTTCTAAGGGTTAATGCACAAATTAATTGCAATTGAATTTTGAAACTAATTCAACTAATGAGACATACATGCTTATTGGTGGATGAATATAATTTTAAAAATCATCCACATCAAAAAATGAACAAGCTAACAATCGTAGCATAGTCACAAAATCACCAAAATTTGTCAAAATTGATAGATAATTACAAAAACAATCACCAACAACATTTAGTTGCATGTAATCACAAATAGAGTGATTACATTTTGCCAACTTTTTTCTGGTGATATGTATCAATCATTTGCATGCATTTAATTACTCAGTAACCAAATGCATTAATGGTTAATGGCGTACCTAGTTAGCTAAGTTTACATAATGACCATTGACATGATATCTTACATACTTGCCTAGATATCATTTATTCACTAACATAGATAGTTACCTAGGTAGTGTCAAGGGGAGTAGGAGGGTATAGGATATGGTACCAAGGTGGAATCATAATAACTTAGTTGTGGTTCATCCGCAAATGAATCATAACATGTTGGGAACATGGGTCACATAATCCAAAAGGATTGAGTTCAATATGAATGTTAACATCTTTGTTGAATGATTATGTCATACTTTGTTCATGCTTAAAACCATAATAGACTTGGTTTTAGACTAGGTCTAGGGACCCCAAACAAGGTTATTATATGAATGAGAGCCCTCAACAAGGCATAAATTAAGTGCGGGATTGTAATTATTAAAATATTCTTGTTTACAATCCATGCTTTCACAAACATACAACTATGATTCATTTGAAGGAATGAACCTAATTTGTAAGGTTTTTCATTTCTCTTAGGAATGATGGGTATATGGAAAAATGAAGAATCATCCTATGTTTATGTAGTGTAAATTTATTGAAGGTAAGGCACCTTCCACATATGTGCTAGGAAAAAATTACTGACAAATACACATGTACAAAAAAAATTCAAAAAATTCTATATATTTTGATTTTACATGAATAGTCGATTTTGCAAATCTTTTTTCCTTCCTTTCTAAAAGTTAAACAAAAATTGATTGAAAATGATTTGGATAGATTCCAAGTTTCAAAAAGCTCACAAACACATCCCAATACATTATTTCTACAAACCGAAGACCACACTTTTCGAACATCATTCTTAATATTGCTTTTGTCCAAATTCATGCAAACATAATTCATGTAGGTGTTATACCTTTCACTATCCCCAATTGGATATTAGAAAATTTCAATTGTACATACTACATAGAATGTTCCTTGCATTTTTGAATTTATATCAATAATAGAATGACACAATTGGTGAATTTTGTTCCATAGATTGCAAGTTCAAAGTTTGTTTTGTTCAATTATGTGAGGTAAGTGCTTTGATGAACATCCAGAAGAATACTTAGCCAAAATTGGCCACAAGTTGGAGAGGAAAGAAAAATTTAGGAATTTAATAATCCTATTTTTTGGGGCAACATGCTAGGACCTGTTGTTTCAATCTAGCAATTTTAAATTTTTTCTTAAAAATTCCGGCAACTTCAGTCCATTTTTATTAAAAAAAAAGAAATTGCATTGGCCTTTTTTGGTTCAATGTGGGAAAAATTCGCCACAAAAATATTTACTTACAAGATTGATTTTCAAAGATTTCAAAAATTATTATTATTATTATGTGGGCCATTTTTTCAATAATTATTTAATAGTGAACATCAACACGTATAATATTGAGCTAATCATCAATCATTTTGTAAAGGTTCCCAATTCATATGCAATTAAACATGAGTGCATGCATAATAAAATCTATGTTTATTTTATTCTCTTTACCTTTTCGAAAGCCCATTAATTCATGTATCAATTCCTACACATTTGAATCTTTTGATCACAACCACTATTAATTTCATAAAATATACAAAATCTTAAACTAAAGCATAATAAGGATTTTTTTTTTTCAATTTTTTGATGGAGCTAGGGTGGCAAGCATCCTTGAGTAAATTTTGACTCAAGTGGTGAGATTATTTCAAAAATTTCTCAAAATTGTAACCAATAGACTAAATGTAGTGATAGTTTCCCCCAAAATATAGTTTTTTGACCCTTTTAGACAATTTTTCTTTCCAAGAAAACGAATTTTCCACAAAATATTTTATTTAAAAAAAAACTATGGCCTTTTGGCAAATTTTCACCCCCCAAAAAAAATAAAATTAGGTCATGCTAGCATTGGCATATGAATCCATGACATAGATTCTCATTTTCACTAATAGATTGACATAGGTCCCCCCTTGCTTTTAGCACACAAATTCTCATGATTGTTTTTGGCATGCAACTCTTCACAATCCTTGTTCTTTGCAAACAATTCTTCATGATTGTTTTTAGGCCTTTCAAATTCATCTTCATTTACCAAATGAAAAGTTGAAACAACCTTAATTTTTTGTTTGTTCTTGTTGCTTCCCATGAAAAAATAAAAATTTGAACATGAAATTTTTGTACAATGTTCATTCAATTGTCAAATTTGAAAAAAAAAAAACACAACTCCCTTTAAACAACATTAATACATGATCTATTAGAACACTTATTACATGCATCAACACATAATCATGTACTACAAACCCTAATCTAGACCCAACATAATTCTTATCTACCTTGAATTGAACACAACATTGCAAAAAAAAATTTGTATTCAAGGCAATCTTGTTTGTATGGGCGTCAAATGTTGGGCCTACAACTTCATGACTAGTAGCTTGTTGAAGTTCAAAACTAAATCTGCAAACACAAATTTAAATGTTAAAAAATGTGTGTTATTGGAATTCAAAAACTAGACCTACAAGCACATTCAAAATCTGCTTTAAAAAGTGTGTACAATTGGAGCTCAAAACTCAGATTTGCAAACATTATCAAATGTTGAAAATGAACATTTTACAAGCTAAAGTTTGGGCAACAAATACTATGCTTGTGTGCAATTTCAAAATGTCTTTAGAACTTGTTCTTGGAACTTAGAATAAACTACAACCAAACCATAAAGACTTCAAAGCTCAAAAATGGCAACAAATGTTATTTTATTCCTTCAATACATAGGTATATAAAATGAACATAATTTCAACTAATGGAGCTTCAAAAGTCCACTATGGACCTCCAATGCATTTGTTCACTTGGCCATTGCACAAATAGCCCAAGTGGAATAAATGCCATGTTAGAGTAGCAATTAACCCTAATTTGTGATTAGGTGAATTGATTAATTTCCCTTTAATGCAAACCATTCAAAGGTTGCCGCCTTAATTTGTATGAATTTTTTTTGTCTATCAATGTGTTTTTCATCCACCTATGATGAAAAACCTTTTTCTTTTGAAAATTTTGATGCTAATAAATCTTTGCACAATAATGTGTTCTCATATGTTTTAATTATTAGCAAAAAAAATTTTAATAAATATTTTCAATGCTATTTCTATTTGTTTGTATATCGGTTATTGGTCATGTATTAATCATCAAATTCATATTTTTAAATTGGTAATTACTCTTGATAGTGGTTATGCTTTGAAAAAGATAAAGCAATTCAAAATAAAAGGCAAGCATTATCGATGTAAGGTCATCCATATTTTTTCTTAAAACAAAATTTAAAAGCTTCACATGATTTTCTTTATATTCCTAGACATTCTTGTTTTGTAAATTATGAAAAATTCTCTTAATGTTGACAATGCATAGAATAAAATCAAAATCTAATAAAGATAGAATGAAGAAAATAAAATAAAATAAGATCATGAAAAAAAAATATAAACTTAGATTTTAAAAATCACATTAAAAAATGAGAATTCAAAGCATAATTAAAATATAATAGAAGAAGAATTAAATAAATTTTTCCCATTTGGCAACCATCCCTAGGATTCACATTTTCAATTGGATTTTCAATTCATAGATTAGCTTTTAGTTAATGTAGAATTATAATTCTTGATTGAAGAAGCATTTCTTTTGAATTAGATTTGTGAAAGTTCTTGATACAATGATTGGTTGATAGTAGGATATGTAGGATAGGGTTTAATTAATGTTAAAATATATTTTTTTCTTTGTAATTGCATGAAGATGCACAATTTAAAGGAAAACATGTTTAAGTGCCAAAGGAGTTGATTAATATAGAATGTCACAAGTTATAATTAAAAGTGCTCAAAGAATACTAGATTTAGAAATAGGTTGTAATAGAATATATGTAGGAATACATAGTGAACAATTGTAAGGTTTTTTTGTGATGTCATTTGGAAGGAGTGAATACATTGGTGGAGACACTCGTTCAAAAATTGAACAAGATGAACATAAGACATTGGTGATAAGTGAAGTTATGGACAAGAATTTTGGAGCAATACATAATGTGTCCAACCAAGGCAATCCTTGAATCAATAGTCCTAAGGGGTTGAAGAGATACATCAAAGCCACATCAACAACCCCATGGAGGGAATCATGTTAGAAATGGACTTTCTACTCACATAAACATTAGTGTGGGAGCAATTACAAATTTGATGAGATTGATATGTGTGAACAAAGATGTTTAATATAATTATTTAGAAATTGTGTTTTATAGATCGGAGAATGTGCAATTTGAAACTAATTTAAGAATTGCGAATATAAAACGGATTTCAATTTGTCAAACTTGGTAATCTTCAACACTCATGCATTAGTAGCCACAATCTGAGTGCCAAGAAACATCATCATTTGGCCATAAACTAACTAATTTTTTGTTGATGGACGAATTGTAAGGACTATTCAAACTTATCAAATTGGGTAAGATCATATGGTTTTATTCAAAATGTAGAACTACTAGTAGTTAATTTAGCACAACTAACTATTTATAAGAGTTGAATATAGTTAGTTACAACTTTTAATGGTGTTCAATGACCAAACTTGGTTTGAACAACCATTGATTCAAATTTGAATGACTATCGATATTGTCAACAAGCAAGGCATGTGTTCATAGATTACCCATGGATTGATGAACATTATCAACAATTGTTGTTTGAATTTTTTTTTTGTAGGAAAATAGACTGAAATTCCACTTCCATTCCAATGGATTGGGTTATGCTTTGTTATTCATCTATGTAGCCCATAAGTCAAATTCCTAATGTTATACACAATTAATTACCACCATTGGAGAGAAAAGTACCATTGGTGTATTAAACAAATGAACTACCCATGCCAATTGTTACACATATTACCAAGTCTACCCCACCATGTAATTAAATGCAAACCTCTACGCCATAAATGATTTAGGCAAAATCTACATCAATATCATAGTTATGACATTCTTGGTGCCAGAATGTTATGGAAGCCCAAAGAAGCAAGAATTTTAAAGAATTTTTAAAAAAATTATAGATCAACCAGTGTAATTTGGTAAACATTCGCGGGTAAAGAATGTTATGACAAGGTGCTAAATGAAGAATTTTAAAGAATTTTAATGTGCAAAATGAAGAATGTCATAACTATGATCAATATTGATTCAACCATTGTGGTATCAAATATCATATCCATTGTTCATGCAAAGTTCCAATATTACGTTGATTTTACCAATGTTGCCAATATTAGTACAAATGAGAGCTATACTTCAAGGAACCAATTGTGCGTTTGTACGCTCCAAACCATTAGTTGTTATTATGTTTTAATGTAAACTTGGAAGAGGTGATGGTGAAAGGAGCCCAAGAAGGGGTCCACCAATATTCCTTTTGTAGATTGAAATATTGTTGGATCAATATTAATATTTAAACTGAATAATCCTATGAATGGTGCACTTGGATGATCAAATCCAAGATGGAATCCATATTTTCCACCATGGTATCTTATAACATCGATTAAACCAATTACAGGAAAGGTTGAAAGGACAAAAAAAAAAAAATTTGTACTCATTGCATGTAAAAAATATATAGATCCTAATGTTCATATTGAAGTTCTCCAATGCAGGGTTTTAGCACATTAAGGTGGTATCAAAAGTGGCACATGTGGAGTCCACAATTTATTTATTTCTGAATTTTGACTTTTGAATTCAAATGTTTAGTGTTTTGGCAATGTAAAATTGTCCATTTGAAAGTAGGAGGCAAGTGCAATACCTAAAACTTAAACTTACAAGTTTTTAAATTGTGACACATGTTTCAATTTGATTAGTTAGGGGAAATGTTAGAAGCAAAAACATGGGTTTTTTCAATTTTTATAATTGGCCATTGTTACCAAGGCTAATATTGTCCTTTTTACAAAATTACAACCCTCAAATTTTCCATTTTAATAAATCATGGACTTTATAGACGATTGGCAATCTTATAGAATTTTGATAAATTAAAATATTAAACTTACGTGTAAGCCCATATTTTAATATAACAATATCCTTATAATCATATGAGGGGAAAAAAAAAACATTTCACACATGTTTATTAGGTACCAAAATTCCATAAATGTTTTTTATAGAATTTGACAGAAGATGTTACATTGCTATAAAAGTCCACCTTGTAATGAAATGATGGCAATTTATTTTCAAAATTTCAAATCTGATTTTAAAAATGTTATATATTAGTTAAATGATTCCCTTCTATAAATTTTAATTATATTTTGACACATATTGTCCCAAATTTAAAGGTAAACCCTCCCCCCTCCAAAACTGCCCTTGTGACACCAAAAAATGGACACCTTAGTATGCCAAGACCCTACATCATTATTATGAATGAAGAAACTAATGATTACCACATTTTCAATTTGGTCCAAAGCACATTCAAAAACACTGTATCTAAATGGGGAACAAATTTATGAACTTCATTATTTTAATTACATTTTTGTTAATATTCAACAAGCCTTTTATAAAAGGAGCAAATAAACGAACATATTTACATGAAGCAAAAAAATAATGGATTAATGAATAGTGGAATATTACAAGAAAGTTTCGCATTTGGCAAACCAATGCAAATCAAGGCTATTGACATTTACCTTATTACTATGTTTCAAGTTGGTTTATTTTCTTTCATACATTAACTACTATTAAGATGAAGAGGGACACACTCATTGAACACAAAGGAGGTTGTGATTTTTGAAAAATGTGAACCTAAAAGTTACAATGTTTTTTTTAAATGAAGAACATTTCAAATTGGTATTAATACATGTGCAATACTTGTGGTATTGAAATTTTTAAAAAAAAATTATTTGATGCAATTGGATAGGATATATAATGGATTACTATAAGGAACCAAAGAAGGTGGCCTTTATTGAATTTGTAATTGTCACAAATGTGGTTGTTCCACCACCAAATAAAGTATCTTATCAATTATTCAAGTTTTGTTATATCATGTGTAATTAGGACCATTGGTCTATAGATTATCTTCATAGGTCTAAAAGTTCAAGGTATAATCACAAGCAAAACTAAAATGGATGCTACTTCCAAATTTATGTTAACACAATGTTATAGTGGACCTAATGGTTGTTGTGACAACATGTAGCAAATTGGTACCAGAACAATAGGCATTTAAAAACAAAAAACCTCTAAAAATGAAAGGTGTTACTAATTGGAAAGAAGAAGAACAATTGAGAAATACCTTTGTGGAGATAATCCAACAAATGTAGACAAACATTAAAGTTGGGAATCTAGGTCAAACCACAATTGAATCGCTTAGTACAAGTTGGGTTGATCTTTCTAATACTAATATTTTACTAATAGATTCACTCACAAAATTATTGAAATAATTAATTGAAGTTTTATAATTAATGCAAATTATAAAGGATATTTTGAATGATATTGGCAACCAAATTTTGAACATCAAATATACTTTGAATTTAAGTCAGTTGATGAAGATAATTTTTAGTATTAAAAAATTCGTCACTTAAAAGCTAAACTCAATTAAAAACCTCAACTTTTGTTGATTTTAAACCTATAGTGGTTTTAAATTTTGGGCTTATAGTTACTTTTATTATAATGACCCCTCTTGTTATTGGAGTTGTAAAAATAGAAAATCACATGATAGTGATATTATGACACACTCCCAACTTTTTGAAGGACTCAAATGTGAGTCCAAGTAGAAGACAACGGAAAAAGGAGGAATCGGGGCATGCTCTTTAGCTCACAACACTTTGAGGGGTAAAGGGGCGTGTTGGAACTCCGGGATGGGACTAGGAAGAGTTAACAAGCTTCACTCACTCAAACAGGCCTACACACAACCTACACAAAGTGGTTAGTGCATAGTTGAAACACATTTGGTGTTAGGATGAACCATGGGCAAAACAGACACACTAGATTCATTATGGCCTCAATTTGGGGGAAGCCACCACCTTCCCCCCTTATAGTATACTCTGTGGCTGGCTACGGAGCCTACATCCAAATGATTTTTCTCTCCCGGGATTCTTGAATGGGAGTCTCAAAATCGCGCCGGTTGGGACTTTTGTGACTTTGGAACCCCATAATTTTGCAAGCAAACCTTGGATCGAGATGTGGTCTGAAGCAAATTTGTAGCTCTCATGGAGAGCTTGTGAACGTTATGTCGCACACCCTCTGCAGCCAAGTAAATCAGGTCGATTCTCGACTTTTTCTAGTCAGGAGTCAAACTGGTAGTTTGATTCCCGACCCTTCTTTTGGCCATAACTTGTGTTTCAGATGTCCAAATGAGCAATGTGAGCCCATATTAGACATTTACGTTCCAAGATCTTTCCAATGATATAAAGAGCGCCATAAGCCATTGAATTTTGACCCCTGAAATCGCTTTCTGAAGCTTCAGGAGTCCACCAGGACTCCATTTCCCAAAGTGGGAATTGCCTTAGGAGTGTGAGGGTTCACTCTCTCATACTCCCTCACACTTTCTTACACTCCCGGGAGTATGTGATGTGACTCCCGGGCTTCTTCTTGGCCTGCACCCTTGCGACCTCTTTGCTTTGACTCCCAGGCTTCCTCTTGACCCGCAACCTTGTAACCCCCTTTGCCTTGGTCACGAGCCCAAAGCTAAGGTTGCGACATACTACTTATTCAAATTGGTAAAGTAGTACTATTGAAGATGTATTAATAGATGGAAGATCTTAAGTGAATATTATTTCAAAAGAATTACAAGCCAAAATATGATTATTTAAGTTCAAACCTATGCCTTAAAACTTCATAATGGTGGATCATAACATCATTAAACTTGTTAATATGATCAAAGATTTGAAAATATTGATATATGGTATTCCATTTTATGTTAGTTTGACAATCATGTTCAATAGTGTTATTGATCCTATCTATTTTATATGTTAAAACGACCTTGGCTCAAAGATGCAAAACTCACACAAGATTGGGGTATTAAAATGATTACTATACAAAGGAATGATATTATATGTATTATAATAGTTACTTTTATTATGGATAATTCAATTGGAAGACTAAATTTTTTGCTTTGTTATGATTTTCAAAATGGAATTATAGACGAAGAAAAACATTTTGTGTTTAAAACCAAATGTTAAATTTTTAATCAATATTATTGAATTTCCATATTTTAGTATTCAAGCATGAAAAGGGGTATTGATACACATATTTCAAGTTTTGGACAAAATAATGGACATGGGAGAAGAATTATTTATTGAACCTAAATAAGCAGATTATTTTGCTACATATCACCCATTAGATTTTGGTGATATTTTTATTGATGAAACATTTGCCAAATATTGGATTAAGGATCTATAGATTGTAGGATGGACTTTCACAAAGGAAAAACAATTATAGAAGGTCAATCTTAGAACTTTTGAAATGCATCACTATGTCAAGATCAATTCCAAGCTTGAATTAGAACATTTTTGTCAATTTGTTAAGTTGTTGCATGAATTCTCATATATTTTTGCTTGGATTTATAAGCATATGAAGACATAACACCAAAGTTAGCTCAACACTAAATTGAGTCTATATAGCTTTAACCATTAGGCAAGGTACCAAATGAACCCAAATTATGTAACAATTATCAAACAAAACATTGATAAATTACTTGCTATCGAATTTATTCAATTAATATAAGAAGCTATTTAGTTATTTTTAATTGTAATAGTTCTAAAAAAGGATGACAAATTATGAATTTGTATCAGTTTCTCAAAGCTTGATGTTGCAACAAAGAAATTATTAATACCCTTTGATGTCAAAAATGAACCACCAACATACTAATGAGCTATTAACAAAACTTTTGAAGACTACATTGACATGAAACATTGACATTTCATGACTTCACAATGTTCAGTGACTTATGAAGTCATTTGGAAAAGCTTCACAAGTGTTTCCAAACTTGCAAAGTACATGGGGAAATATTTTCAATACATATAAACTAGTGGTACCTGTGACCTTCGGACACCCATGGCTACGCCACTCCAGCCACCCCGAACACGTAGTGGTCTCGACCGACGTTGTGCAGATATCAGAACTAGCTGTGTGTACCCTCAGGTTATCAGTCCGGGTATTTACTCCCTTACTCGACATGAGAAAACCCAAAACCCCGGTTCTAACATTTTGAACCTTGGTTCCCGAAAGTTTTGGAAATTTTCGAAAACACGCTCCTCTATATAATTGCCGGTTCTTTCAGTAGTT
>Ga0209611_10004272_pt1 | contig 24499 bp, 29 predicted proteins | sample S1TSphgellanicum_3_FD_187693 | JGI IMG/M metagenome (GOLD analysis project Ga0209611, IMG submission 187693) | Host-associated microbial communities from peat moss isolated from Minnesota, USA - S1T2_Fc - Sphagnum magellanicum MG (SPAdes) (version 2) | ecosystem: Host-associated > Plants > Peat...
CCCAATGCACTTTGATCACCCCTAAAAACCATGGGCATTCCAACTAGTTACACTTAAAAAAAAATCAGAGCAAGTCTTCACAAACAAAACAAAAAAATGAGTTTCTCACATGAAAAAATATTTTGATAAGTAGGGCTTAAACCCTAAACCCTAAAGAGAGGGGAAGAGGCAGAGAGGGTTCACGCTCCTCATGTCGTTAGCTACGAACTGATTTCGGGATCCATTCCACAAAGAACGGTCCTCCGCAAGATTCGAGCACACATGTCAGGAGGCGTATTCCACGTTGTAATTTCCCTTAGTTTATGTACCCTAGTACGCAAATCATCGCATCGATTGTAAATTCCATCCTGTGTGATTGGCGGAGTTGACTGGAATATGTCACATAGGTTGGAATATAAACCTAGATCTTTGTCTGGAATGTTCACCCTTTGGGTCTCGCTCGCCCCCTTCCTCGCCCAGAATCCTCTTGAGAAAATCTACTTGCGTTTTCTTCATTGTTTTGTTGTGGAGAAACCCATTTTGATTTGTCTCGAAATTGGTGCTTCAAACCGAAAAAAAGAAAAATAACACGCCAATGTTTCCCGATTTTGCAGTGTTTTGTTTCCAATATCAAACTTGGTTGTGTTCTTGTACAGGAAGTCTTTTGCTACGTTCAGGTCACAAGGCATAGGAGGAGGAGGAGGAGGAGGAACCGGAGGATTCTTTTTTCGCATTCGAGGATTGTAATTTTGAAAGGAGTTTGACGATTTCTGTGTGATATGAATACCTTTTTTGTGTCTGCGGTTGTTGTGAGCTCTCATTAGGGTTTCCTAGCTTGTACTCTCACAGATTTCTCATGGTGAGTTGAGAGACTTTTTCAGTTTGGGCCAACAATAGAAAAGGGGGGGAAAAGAAACAAAGCCGAGGAGGCGCCATGAAGACCACAAAGGGTGGCAAGGTCATGAATCCCACGGATGCCTACCGGAAGGAGCTTCGGAAGAAGGAGCTTAAGAGGGTAAAGACCTTTGATGGGTTGTGGTTATAAATTAGGGTTGTATATAAATTTGTTGTTGCATTGGGAAAAAGAAGAAGCTTGCATACATTTTCAATGCTGCAAACATGCTTGATATATGGATGCATTCTTGCACTATGGCTGCCACCATGGAAACTAGAATCAGTACAACTTCTTCTTCAGTAAAGGTGGTCTTGTATGTGTGGGCTGGGTTGCTTCAGAACAAGAAGGAGAGGAAGAAAGTGCGGGAGGTTGGCATCTTGAAGAAGGATCCTGATGCCATCAAGGAGCAAATTAGAAAGTTAGAGATGATGAGTGCGTGAGCTTTTTCCTTTCTTTGTTTTACCCACATTGGCTGTTGCATTGTGCATTTCCCCTACTTCTAAAGCAAAAGGAAAACTGAATGTAGAATTAGGGTTTCACAATCTGCAAAGAAACTTGCAGAGTCAGCTAGAGTCTTTTACCTACATTGCTGTAGCATTATGTGTTCCCCTACTTCTAAAGCAAAAGGAAACTGAATGTAGAATTAGGGTTTCACAATCTGCAAAGAAAATTGCAGAGTCAACTGGAGGTGATGAACCCCAACATAAACTAAGGACATATGCAAACTCTTATGTTTGTTCAGGTTCTCAGATGTGCATCATGAGGTGGGTATTCCTCTTGCAAAACAGTATTAGGGCTTCCAAAAGGTGGAACACTAAAGGGTCGCTATATAGGGGAATGGGGTGGGTGTCATTCTCATATAATTGGACATAGGATTGACATCCAAAGGGCGGTTCTTCGTAACTAGGCTGGTCTGCTAGGTGGGTTATGACAGACTCAATGTATATGTAATTGTGACCTTGGCTATCTTGCAAGAGAAGGGAAAATATGCATGTGGTTTTCAGATTTTCTAGGAGACCTTTGCTTCCTGAAAACCTTGATGAGTAGCAACTGCACCTACTCTTGAGACAAGTGCAGAAAGTATTGTCACAGAGTGTTGCTGCTTGCCAAAGTGCAATCAACAGGCAATGCAGAGAGTGCTGTGAAAGAATTCTTGTTGCTTGATGTTTGATAGGGTTATGATTGGAAAGCCCTTCAATTCTGTATCATCCCATTAAACACCTGCATGCTGCAGTGGAGAGCTTCACACTTATAGTAAATGCAGGCTTGGGGACATTAGATACTTCTCTGGTTCTGGACCATGACATCATCCAGTTGGATTCTGGAGTGTTAGTGAGTAGATGCCTGTCCAGTCTTGTAGGGTTTCTCAAATGGATTGATGGAGCTGTTGATGTTTGGCAGAGGCTGATGGGGCACTGGACAAAACACGACGACATAAGAAGAGGCAGCTTGAAGATACTCTGCATTTGGTCATGAAAAAGCGGAAGGTAGGGTCTTTCTTTGGGTGGCATCTAGATATTATAGTCCTTGGAAAGGAAAAAAATTGTGCCTCTAGCAGAGCCTTTCCACAGGTATCTGTGCCAGTTGATTTCTTGATGCCATCTGCATGAAATGCATTGGGCATACACACCATGTGGAGACAATCAGCAATGTGCATGGAGTGTTGCCCAGCTCCAATTGCCATTTTTTCTATTTTGCAGCTTGTCAGGGTCACCAGTACATGTATTTACCTGTCGCTTTCTCTTGCTTGTTGGCTTTTCAGGAGTATGAAGACAAGATGCGGGAGAAGGGAGAGGAGCCTGTCATGTTTAGGTAGGATATCTTGGTTGTCTTCACCCCTTTTTTGAAGTTGATGGACTACTGCATTTGTCTATGTTCTTGTGTGTGGATTTAGTTGTTAAATGTTTTTGATCATCACTTCTGCTATGACAACAACATTGACATTCTGAAATGCTTCAGTGCTGTAGCACAAGGCTGGACTTTGTCAAGTTTTGTAAGATTCTATGTTGAGACCGGTTCATGTGGGCTGTGACATGTTAGTCATCTCCCCACACCTCGTAGGCGTGCAACTGCAGAAGAAGAGGAGCGTGCCAAGCACCCTAAGCCTGAGGTACATATCCTTCTCTATTCAGGCACCCTTTTCTCTGGGGTACTCAGACAAGTGATTTTAATCTGTGAACACATAGTTTGTCTCCTGCAGATGGTTGAAGGGAGATCACCTCACCTGTCCAGCATCTAAGCTTAGATTTTTGGTTGCTGTTTGCAGGATTCTGTCTATTTTCATCCAACATTGAATCCTAGTGGGGCTCCACCCCCTGGCAAACCTCCCATGTACAAGTCATCTATTGGTACTATACATATCCAGAACTCACAGTGAGCATGGTCTTTATTGGGCTCTCTTTCCTTGTGGATAGGTTGATAACCATACAAGTACTGACATTGTGTCCATGGTAATACAAGAGAAAACCTAGCAGGTAATACAGGAACACTCTGTTTTGTCAGTGTGAAGAATGTTTTTTTTGCAAACTTCGTGTCACAATTCAATTTTTCTCTCCTTGTGCCATTGTGTACAGGGCCTAGGATACCACTTTCTTCTACCACAGGAGGATCTGGAACAGGTCATGTAACAGATCTGGAAGCACATCTGCCGCTTCCTCCCCCTCCTCCCCCTCCCCCTCCCCCTCTTCCATTGAGTGGAGAAATATCCTTGGTGGGGGAAACACCCATTCCATTGCCAGTACCTGTCCCCCCACCACCCCCTCGTCCAGCCTCAGGTCTGTTGCCTCCACCACCACCTCCCTTTCCACCAGGGCCACCACCACCCCCTCTTACATCGTCAGATTTGGGTGTTATGGGAGTGCCACCACCACCTCCTCCCAGACCTGCTCAACCTCCACCTCCAGGTACAGCACGAGAAGAAGTTGCAGCTACTACAATCGTGCACCCAGGAATGGATGAAGAGATGGCCGTTTCCCTGACTGAAATTGCAGAAGCTGGAGGAAGTCTTCAGCAAGGACCTCCTTTCCAGCGACATTATGTGAGTATCCTCACACTTTTGTTTTCTGGTGGTAATGTCATAGCCTTTAATACTCTGGCATGCAGATTGGTTTTATGGGTGTTGAAGGTGGAGGGGATTTGATAAGGGTTATAACAGGCAGCTGAGACTGAGATATACTTTTGTTTGTTCTTGATTGCAGGTTCAAGGTCAACCTCTCCCTCCAAGAAGCCAAGCCACAGTCCTGCCACAAGAAGAGATGAAGCAAGAGATGGAAGATGATGAATCCTCCAAGTCCTTGGACCCAAGCCTTCAACAAATATCTCCACCCCCACCTCCTATGCGACCTCCAGTGGGTCCTCCCCCAACCAGGCCACCAGCCTTGATAATGCGTCCACCTCCCGGTCCCCCTCCTCTGAAGCCATCTCTTTCAGATATTGGACCACCTGGTGTCAGCCCCCAGATGCCACCACCTGTACCTCCTGGCCTGCCAACACCCCCAGAGATGCGACCTTCCTCGACCGTGCCACTCCCCCCACCCCCTCCAAGGATGCCACAAGCGGGAATGCCCCCTTTGCCTGGACCTCCACCAGGCCCACCTCCTGTAAGGCTAGGCTCATCCCCATCTGGCCCACCACCACCTGTTAGACCTCTGGTGGCTCTAACAGGGATTCCTCCAATGGCACCTCCTATTGAACCCCCTCCTCCCCCACCTCCTCTGTCAAGACAAGTCTCCAATGGGACAGGACAAGAGGATTTGAGCAAAGCTGGGGGACTTGCGAAACCTTTTTACATCAAGTCAGCTGTGGCAACAGTTGTCAAGAGACCCCTGGCTCAACATACTCCAGAGCTCACTTCAATGGTAGAACTTCTCACCTTGAATGATGCAATGAGAGAGTCCTCATAAAATTAGGGTTTTGAAGTTGTCAGAATGAATGAGAGTTGTGTTGGGCATCTGTGTGTTGTGGATCAGGTTCCGGCATCAGTTCGTGTCAGGAGAGAAAATGCTCCGAAATTGAAACCTAAGACATCAACATTGACATCAATGCCAACATCAACAACTACAGCGACAGCTGCCCCTGTTGCACCGGCCCCATTTTCAAGGTCTTCTGCCACCACATCAATGAAGCCCCCAAGCATGGAGGATTCGTACTCAGCATTTTTGGAGGACATGAAAGCTTTGGGTGCATTTGAGGAAGGGGGTGCAGCAAGCACTTTTGCATGAGTGCATCAACATTTTATCCTCCTTACAACACAGAGAAAAAGTCTCTCTGTTTCCTTTCTTCTCTTGTGATTTTTTCTCTGCTTACTGAAAGCAAAATGCAGTTTCATTTGAGGGATCTGCTTCGATATGACAGTGTGGTCTCAAGAAAGAGAAAGTTTGGAGATAAATAGTGTATATGCTTGGGGGAAAAGAGAAATATAAGTGGTGGAGTAAGAAGTACAAACTTCTCAAGACAAAAGTGTGAGCGCAGTAACCTTGTGATCATTGTGTGAAGAAAAAGTCATTCCTCATTCATGAACTGACTTCCAAGGTCCTACTAAGATTGTACGCTGCTGCTCTGAGGTAGAAAATTCTTGATGCTTATCTCACTCTCATTTGAATGAAACATGTTACTCTCTCAAACTGTATTGACTGACAGGTTTCAAAGAATTGTTGCCTTTTCAGATTGTAGATTTGCAAGTCATATATTTCTGCTGCTGTTTGTCCTTGTGTTGTTGACACAGCCATGTGTGGGCATCCAACCCATCCTCCACTTGGGGATCACTCCTCCTACTCCTGCTCCAGAAAAGCAAAAGAGGTGTGACACTCTGAGGGGGCAAAGAGGCAGCCATACACTCTGATGGCAGGATTGATCTTTACCAGATGTGATGTAAGGCATCGTCCTGATGTGAAGAATGCACATCATGTAAAGGTGATGATGAAGAATGCAGACCATGATGCTGCAAAGCCTGTAATCTTTCTTCTTGAAATCTTTTTTTCCTGGGAATTGCAACTGAGCAGCATGCAATGTGCACAATCTTAAACCTTCCTCCCTCCTTTTGCAATACTAGAAACACAAGAAGAAGGGCAGGATACACTACTGTTACAAGGCAGAAATTTCTCAGTTTTTAACCTTGCACCTATACATCCGCTGGAACACCCACCACCATCTACCCAACAAAGTGATTGATTTGCTGGAGATCTCGATGCACCCATTAGGTGGAATTCCACCATCTCCCAACAAGCTGATCGATTTGCTCTTGAGAAGCGAGAATCCAGGTTTTAGGGTTAAGGGTCTGACTGCCGCATGGGGTAGTTGTGCTTCGTCCAAGTGTCCAAAAAGAGTGATTGGTAGGTGTATTTTCGCTTCCGCCTCGTGGATTTCTAAAGGAGCTCCACGTACGGCAAGTAATTCGTCGGCTGCGGAGGAGGAAAGAATGTGCATTTGTGTGGATGTGTGCGAATGGCCGCCATGAAGATTCCACCATTTGCTTATGAACACGAAGAGCTTCGGTTATGTTCTGGTGAATAGCAAAGACATCCGGGTACACAAGGGGAAATGGAGACAGAGAGAGAGCGAGCGGGGAGAGAGAGTTTCGCACGTTACCAAGGGGTCATGGAGTTGACTGCAAACGGGAAGCAACGATTGCACAGATAGGAGAGAAGCTCCAGAGCGACAACCCAATTTTATGGCGTCTTCGCTACTGACACTCCCTGCCTCTTCTTCCATCTACAACCCTGCCAGAAACTCATCAGGAAGGTTTGGGCCTGGTGATTTCGACTGTGTTTTCCCAAGTTCGGCACTGGGTAGTAGTAGTAGTAGAAGAAGAAGAACAACAAGAAGTCTACTACAAAAGCATTGGGGTGGTGGTGCTGCTGCTGCTCATGGGTATCACAATGGGTTTTCAGGTATTGGGATTTCCTTCTTCCTGTAAGGAACGATCTTCCCATGTGTTTGTTTTTTGTACCCGGCTTGCTGGATGCAACATTTGGAGAGACTGTAAAACCCTAATCCAGCAAAAAAGAGCACCAGATGGGGATGATGATCATGAACCTGTTACAAGCAGGGTACACAAAGTCATACACTGCTTGAAATAGATGCATTTTTTGTTCTTGTATAGAAGCTCTCTGTGATCATGGAGAAGGTTGATATATTGAGGATCTTACAAGAAACCCATAGCTTGTGATTTGAACTTGTCCAGGCAGAATTCAACTTCTTTTGGAAGTATGTCAAATTTGGGTTTTATTCAAGCTCTACTTTCTGTTGTAGAGCTCTTGGATCTTTGATGAATGGTTCTCATGAGATGCAAGAAACCATAGAGCTCTTAGTTCTTTGATGAAGGAGGATTTATGGTTTTAGGGAGATATACGAAACTATAAAGCTCTTAGTTCTTTGATGAAGGAGGAGCTTACAGTTTTTGTGAGATGAAAGAAAAAATATCGTTTTCTTATTTGTTTACGATTCATTTGCTTGCAGCACTTAGGGGACGACACAATGATATGTTGCAGTTTGATTTCAAAGCAACTGATTTGTTAACAAGAGAATTGTCACCATCACCGCGGTGGGTGATTAGGAGTAAGGGCTCTGTGAATGACAGGGTGGGCACTAACTCAGCTACAATGAACAACCGTGGCAAGGACGAGAAAGAAAAGTTGGATCAAAGTCTTGAAAGTGACATTGAAGCTTCAAGGAATGGTGCATGCTTATCTATATCACTTTGTCTATGAGAATTGGTTACTATAGTATTTTTGTACAGACAACAAGGATAGTGGAATTGATTGATTACCCTTGCAGTTTTCTCTAACAATCATTTTACAGAATATCAATCAAAGGGAACTCTTTGGTAATCAAACTGTTTCTTTGGGATTTGTTTGGTATTGGGTAGGAGGATTTTTGGTTTCAAATTCTCATGAAGACAAGCCAGATGATGGTCAGGAGTTCCAAGCGAGTGAGAAATTTTCACTGTTCCAGAAGGAATTGCAAAGAAGCAGGAAGAAAGGTTATAAATTGTTTGGGGTGAACATGACCCCGGAAACTATAGCAATAGCCATGGTGTATTTTGTACAAGGCATTTTAGGACTTTCTCGATTGGCTGTCAGCTTCTTTTTAAAGGATAACCTTCATCTTGATCCTGCAGAGGTGAGTGGTGTCTGAAAATAATACCCTCTTCTTTTTCCATTGTGTTTGAACCTCAAGCTGTTAATTAGAGCACTGATTTTTTTTGGGGGTATTTTTGGGGTTGGATGTCCTCTTCTTCCTGTTTGCTGAATTTTTTGGGGATCTGGATTCTCTGGATCTCTGAAATCTATTCATTTGACTTACAAACATAACTATGGAGAAGTTATTGAAGAAGAATTGGGAGATGCAAAGAACTCATCGTTCTGTGTTGCAGACAGCGTTTCTGACAGGCTTCTCAGCTCTTCCCTGGCTCATCAAGCCCCTCTATGGATTCATCAGGTAAATGATGCCACCCACATGTCCTTTTCTCTTGGTTTTTGCTGCTACAAGGATTCAGACAATCATTTTGGAACCATCTTCTTGGTGACATGTGTAATTGGTATTACTTTGAAAGAAGATATCTTATGAGATGAATGTAGGACCCAGTTCTTTCATCATGGAGAAACAGTTTCTGATTGAAAAGATTTGGTGAATATGTCTAACACATGGGTCTTGTCTCTATTGGTGCCTATATCACTGCCCTAATGCTTTCATGGTTAAGTGCTTGATGCAGTGATGGTGTGCCATTATTTGGGTACCGAAGACGGTCATATTTGGTTTTATGTGGCCTTTTGGGTGCATTGTCGTGGGGTTCCCTGGCTTTATTTGTTGACAATAAATATGCCGCAATCACTGTGATTCTTCTCAGTTCATTATCTGTTGCATTTGCTGATGTTGTAAGTTCCAAAATCACAAACCTCATTCTATAGCATGGCATAATTTTGCTTCTTTGTTTTGTATATTATTGATCAAGCTCAGTTTGGAAGATCTCCAGAATTTTGAATTTTCACCTGTAAGCCATGGATCACCCAAATGGGTTCCCTTACATGCAAGATAGAAATTTGCCTCCCATGAACCAGTAGGCGAAGAAGGTCATGGGATCAAGATGCCTTTGACAATCTTTGCTGGTATGTGACATTTGATGGTTGTGTATGCAGGTGGTAGATTCAATTGTAGTAGAGAGGGCAAGGGGCGAGACACAGGGAACATCTGGTTCTCTTCAGTCATTATGCTGGGGCTCATCGGCAGCAGGAAGTATTGTAAGTGCTTACTTCAGCGGTTCCTTGGTGGCAACATATGGGGTTAGGTGATTTTTCAACCCACCTCAATTTTGACTTAAGGCAATATCTCTAGACTTGAATGCCTCTCTAAAAACTCTGATTTTATGTGGCAGGTTTGTATTTGGCATCACAGCAATATTGCCTCTTATAACGTCAGCAGTATCAGGCCTAGTCCATGAGGAGCATACTCATGACCATGTTGTTTCAGACATTGCAGGCATAGATGATGCACTTAAAGGACCCATAAAAATGGGGTTTTTAGATACATCCAGGTCACAATTAAGTTTTCTGTGGGAAACTGTGAAGGAACCCAATATCTTTTTACCCACAGCATTCATCTTCTTATGGCAAGCTACTCCGACATCCGACACAGCCATGTTTTTCTTCATGTAAGTTGTCTTCCTTCATGTAAGAATGGCTCAGGTGGCTCCATTACGGTGTTGTGGGAACTGTTAGTCACGTAGTCTTCTCCTAACTTCCTGGCATGCAATGGCAAAATATGTAACATTACAGAATGTCATGTGCATGCCATAGGGACTGTAGTTTGATGGGTTAGAGGTCTGAAAGATAACTGCTTACCCTGGATAGCAACAAGAGGTAGTACTACTAAAGTAGGGACTCGAGCAGATTATGCATTTTGGAACTTTCAGGGCACTTCTACAGGGTGATCAGTTCTGATGGCTAAAAAGCAGGCATGAAACTAGAGGAATGAACATAAAATATCATATTTTACTAAAAGGTGCCATGCTGCCGTTGCAGGACAAATAAATTAGGCTTCGGACCAGAGTTTTTGGGGAGAGTAAAACTTGTGACAGCAGTTGCATCTCTTGTGGGAGTTGGAGTTTACAACAGCTACTTGAAAGAAGTTCCCCTCCGTAGAATCTTCTTATGGACCACTGTTCTGGGGACTGGCTTGGGTCTTACCCAGGTGACTCCAAATTCTTACCTGTTTGTTTCATTTCCCTCTCAAATGGCACAAGATCTGGCCTAATATGAATCAAGATCTGATCAGCACATGGTAGTAGGGCTACCAACATATTCTGTGTTGTGTTTGCAGTTAGTACTGGTCACGGGAATCAACCAGACCTTGGGCATCAGCAATGAGTGGTTTGCAATTGGGGACTCTCTTGTCTTAACAGTTTTGGGTCAGGTGCTAATTCCTGCTTCTTTTGCAATGGGTTTCATTTCAAGTTTACTAGAGGTTGCCAGCAATGAAATTGGGGTTTAGGGTTTAGGTCAATTGCCCTATGACCAATATTGGCCCTATCCACTTTTTGAACTGTTGATGATTTCCTTATGCTTATCAGGGTTTCCTGGCCATCAATCAGCTCTGGGATGTTTCATTTTACTGATTTTTGTATCTGAAGATGTGAACCAAAGACACGTGCATGAATTCCTGGTTAGTGTGTATAGTTTCAGGATTCACAAGGGGCAATGCTTGTGATTGCGGTTTTCAATTTCTTAATGGGGATTTGAGGTTCAATAGAATATATTTGATCAGGACTGATTTGGATGAAAATTTGGTAACGTGTGTGTAGGTATCATTCATGCCTGTATTGGTACTTGCTGCACGGCTCTGCCCACCTGGTGTAGAGGCAACATTATTTGCAACATTAATGTCTATTTCCAATGGAGCAGGTGTGGTGGGTGGGCTGTTAGGGGCAGAACTCACACAGTTTCTAGGCGTAACAAGCGAAAATTTCCAAAACCTGGCCCTCTTGTTATTGTTGTGTAATGTATCATCATTGTTTCCACTTCCATTTTTGGGGCTCCTGCCAACAGAAAGTGAACTTAAAGCTGCTGTTGAGAAGGCTGAGACAGCTCTCACTAACACAGAAGAAATGAAAGATGAGTAATCTGAGTAAAATGGAGTTCCCCTTAATAGTGTAGAGCTGTAATACTAACCCATTACCGTTTGGCATTTGCCATCCCAGAAAAGCCAAGGATGGCAAATTGATTTGTCATTTACGTGCTCTAGATTTGCGTGTCACAAGGAGGTGAAAAGTTAGCACTGAAGTGAGACATGCTAACAATATGAGCACAGGTGTAAAATGTGTCCATTTGACAAGCAATTGTTCACTGATTATCCAAGGTTTCCAGATTTAGAGTCTATATTCATCGAGCCCAGTAGAGTCAATTCATGTGCTTGTGTTGCCAATGTGAGAGAATGGACTCCCTTCCATCCAGAGTTGTTGCTGGCAAGCAAGTTTTCTTCACAGAAAACATGGGTGAAAGGTGGGAATTGAGGGCCTTTGAACCAACTACAGAGCCATTGGGTAACCACCACTTGTCAGAATGTTCATGATACATCTACCTCAGGAATTGTATAGCTCAAAGGAACAAAGAGTGAACATATGCACTGGTGGAACAGATCCTGTCCTAGTGATTGAGTTCATAGACAGAGAGGTAGTTTGTGGATTGGCTACGAGGAGAGAGCTCCTGCCCTGGGTTCAGTCTGTCTTGCTCATCTTCTCTCTCCCACGGTTTCCAAAGCATACAACAAGAAGAAGATCCTCCTGATGCTACTACATCCAGATCTGTACCATTGAACCCACATTCAGTTTCAATCTAAAAGCTTTCAAAACCAACCTGCTGTGAACTCATCACTTGTGTCTCTCTTGAGGAGAGAGCATCTGACATTCCAAGTTAGGCAATAAATTCACTGCCACATAGTATAATGCTCTGTTTTTCTATCCTCTTTGTGCCATCATGAGGTTGGGAGCAATCTGGTTTCGACAACCAAAAGTATCAACTTGGGTTTTGATGAAAGTTTGAAAGAAATGACATTCGTCAAGCTCACAACACATCTTGGACTTGTGCTTGACCCGATTGGAAGGGAAGCCTTTGACTTGCCTTCATTCTGGGGAGGACACTTCCTTTTCAATCATAGAGGTCATTGCACAACCAAGCAAAGGTTGCAACATGTCATACTAATGCTTTAAAATACTTTATACTATTTATTATTCATTTCAAACACATCCAAACATTCCCATAACATATGAATCATTGCTTTATAAACACATTAGAAAATTTCGACATTAACTTAAGCTACTTCAAACTATGAAATTGAAGGAATGATTACAATTCTAATAGTTAGTGCTATTGCATTTGCACCCCTTGGAGCTTCAAAAACAAGATAGGTCACTTGGGGATGGGGCTAGTTGACCATCATAGGAGTGGTTGTAATGTTGGATGGTGATGTGGCTTGGTATTGACATTGTGAGAAGAAGTTGGACCAATTATTTGATGGGGCCTATTGTAATGGAATTTTTGTATTTAAAAAACATTTATCATTATTCAATGCTTAAAAATCCATGGACAAATGTCCTTCAATGCACACAATAAATGTATCTTCCCATTTATTGTCCACACAACTTCTACTTTAACCTTATCTCGGTCAAAATTTTGTTGAAGGCAAAATTTTCCCAGCCCAGTAAGCAATTAAAAAAGAAAACAAGTGAAAGAAATGAAATTTGGGTTTTCGAATCGCCAAAATTTGGAAAAAAATTAAAAATGCCATATTTTTGTATCATGTTTCAATAGGTAGCAAACATAATAATAGGATGCGTAATTAAAAAATTAAAAATAAACACTAGCTGGATTTGATTAAATTGTCTTATGGAAAATTACCATTTCAACTAGATCAAAAATTGAAAAATCAAGAGAAAGAGAAAAAAAAAGGATTGGTTGGATTATGGTATATAGATAATATATATTTGAACTTAGGGCAATAAATTTCAATGGTGATGATAATCAAAATTGGTTTAGGTGAAATAGGTGTAAGGTTCAATAGTGATCTTCAACTTTATATAGAATCGTTGATGTAACAATTATAAAAACATTCCATAACTATCTAACTATCTCACTCTTTTCATTAACACACCTAAGTGAAAATGGGAAGAAAAATTCAATTAAAAAAATTATGAAAAAAATTAAATTAAATTAAATTAAACTCAATCAATTTACATTGTATTGAGTTGAAATTCTAATAAAAATATTTTGAATCCACAAAGAAAAGAGAATATTATGTTTAATTCAATTCATTTAAATTTAAATTCAAATTCAATTTAGTTGCATTCAATTCAAGTTGCATTATGCAAATTCATTCAATAATAACAATAAATATGGTTCTTCATGTGCATTGTACCCCCCCATGGTTGGGGCATTTCCGAAATATGGGGCCTAGGAAATGCATAGCTGGGCCTAGCCTTGCAATTTTGAGCATGCCGCCCACCCCTACATATTAACCAGTTGTAGGTGATTCCTTGATTTTGTTATAACCTCTGACTTTGGACCCTTTCTTTAGGGCCGGAAGAGAAAGTGAGGATCGAGTAAGACCCTTCCTTTAGGGCCAGAAGAGAGAGAGGATCAATGAAGACACTTGCTTTAGGGCCCAAAGAGAGAGGATCAATTAAGACACTTTCTTTAAGGCCCAAAGAGATAGAGAGAGAGGATCGAGTATGACCCTTTAGGGCTCGAAGAGAGAGATAGAGGATCCTGTAGGACCCTTTCTTTAGGACCCGAAGAGAGAGAGAGAGCGAGAGAGAGAGAGAGATAGAGCCTTCCTTTAGTTAGGGCCGGAAGAGAGGACCGAAGAGCGAGAAAGGAGAAGAGATCCGTTGCTCCAGCATTTGCGAAGTTCTTGAGAAAACTAGAAAATTCTTGACGCATAGGGAGCATATTTCTATCTTGAAATCCGAAACTGACGAATGTTTCATCGGCCGGAAATCAAGAAAATGAAAAATAAAAATTGCACGCAATGCTTTTGAATCAGTTGTCGTGATCGTAATTCACCCGCAAAACTAGCCGCGAGTCGTGAAGAATCTCTGTTTAGTAGCAGCGTCGTTTGTTGCGCAATCGACACGCCGTCGGGTCGATCTAAGGGCCGAAAGGAGAGAGCAGCAGTTGCTGCAGTGAATGAATCTCACTTTCTCTTCGTGGCAGCTGCTGGAATGGTCGTTGGATCCGATGGAATTCCCGTGGGTCTTCCCCTCTTTGTCTTATTCTTATTTCTTTCCTCTTCTTCACCGCCTTAGAAGAAGGAGAAGATGAAATCCTTGCTCGACTGAGGGTAGAGTTATTGGAGCTGGAACGCGTGATGGCTAGGGTTCTAGATCTGCTGAGCACGATTCTTCCTCTTCTTCTGAGCAGTTTGTTTTTCAATAAGGAAGTAGGAGCCTTGAAGGCAATATTCACGCCGAGTGATCTGATTCCAATTCTACCGCACTCGGTTGCATGGCCGTTGCTCAACACTCTGCACAACGCTGTTGATTTGTTGCCGGAGTTTGTGGGCGCGGTTTCATCAGAAGATGAGAGATTGAAGTGGAATGGCACCTGTTTTCTCGAGAATGAAGCTTACATGGAGTACACGGAACCCAAGAAGGAGGGTCAAGAGGGCGGAGGCATTCTTCATATAGAGGTGTGCAACATGAATCTCTCCATCTCGAGGGTTTACCAAACCCTAACCCTAACAGAGAAGCCCTTGACCAAATCCCCGTGGTCTGAACCCTTTTCTTCCAGTTTGAATCTCTCAGTTTGAGTTGAAGATCACAGGTTGCTGTAGCAGTAGTTGGAATCCGGATTGTGCAGAGTTGTTCATGATTTTCTTCTTGTTTGAAATTCTTCTGTTTTGCTTGAGGAAAGTGGACTGTCATCAAGCAAGTGGTGTCTGTCTCTTTGCTAGACTGCAGCCACCATCATGAGTGACACTTTGCCACTAACGAGTAGTTATGGAATTGTTACTGTGCTTTGGACTGTAGACAAACAGTGCACACAGTTGGACATGCTTGGACCTCTATGTGTTTGCAACACCATACCGAGTGACATGGGATTACTACTTCACTGCCCGCAAACACACCCTTAAAATTGATGAATGGGAAGAAGGAGAACTTGCCTATGTGAGTACTCTTTCTCTCACTTTCTCTCTCACACAAACAATGTGTAGCTTCTTCTACGATTTGAGTCTACATGGGGAAAAGGGCAAATACTATTAAAGATTTAGTTATTTTGTGCTTAGAGCCAGTTGCATGTAAGCTAGTGTCCTATCATTCTAGTATTTGCATTATTTGCATTGTAACATGCCACATATTCTGAATGCTGTCACATGTAGTCCTCTTTCACTCCCTTGGTTCCTCCAATCCTAACTGCAGGCCCTACCACACCATTGTATCAGTAATTGTAATCTGAAGCAACAGGTACCAGTTCTGAATTTTCTGCCTGTCTCCTGGTTGTTTTCTTATTTTAACCAGCTGAGTTCTGGTATGGGTTTTGCAACAGGTAAAGAAAAGGGGGTTCTCTGTGTTCCTAATGCCGGCAGGAATGTTGGGGACTTTAGTAGCTTTGTGGGATGTCCTGCCCATTTTCTCCAATTCAGGATGGGGAGAGGGTTCCAATATTGCATTTCTGCAAAGTCATATGGGGATTGAATTTAGCAAGCGTCCACAACCGTGGGTCACAGATGTCAACACAGCAGAGATACATTCGGGTGACTTTTTAGCTCTCTCAAAGATTCGGGGCCGTTGGGGTGGGTTTGAAACTCTTGAGAAATGGGTGACTGGGGCTCAGGCAGGTCATACAGCGGTTTGCTTGCGAGATGAGGATGACAAGCTCTGGGTGGGAGAATCAGGTCATCAAAATGAGGCGGTACAAAGTTTTACCTGCATCCTGCTCCCCACTGCTTTCTTTTCTTCCCTGTCCAGTTTTCTCCAGAGCAGATGTCAAGTTTTATGGTCCAGTCTTCTGGGTTAAAGTCTTCGCAAAGGGAGATAAGTGTGCCTGATAATAGATGGTTTGCTCTTTCTTGTGTTGGCAGGGGGAAGAAGTGATAGTGATACTTCCATGGGAGGAGTGGTGGGCACTTCAGCTTGTGGATGATGCAAATTGTCATATTGCATTACTTCCACTACACCCTGACATGCGTTCTAAATTTAATGTTACTGCCGCATGGGACTATGCTCGCCGCATGAATGGATTACCATATGGGTACCATAATATGATTTTCAGTTGGATTGACACCAGGAGTGACAATTATCCCCCTCCTCTTGATGCAAATTTGGTACTGGTCAAATCTGTTTTGCTTGTCTCATCACTAAATACTGTTCAATCAGCACATGTGTTGTAATTGCTCAAGTTTTTAAAATATATGCCATTGTGTTGTGCAATACAATCCAGTTAATAGAATGATTCGACCTGTCTGAAGCTTACAGGTGGCTTCTATCATCCAAAAGCCTTCTTTAAGCATTATGTGAAATGTTTTCTGAAGCAATGTATCTTCTCAGTAATGAAATATTCTTGCCACTTAAGTTTTGGTCTGTATGCTTGCCAGGTGGCATCAGTGATCCTGATGTGGACAAGATTACAACCTGATTATGCATCCAATATGTGGAATGAAGCTCTCAACAAACGGTTGGGTACTGAGGTACTCTCTATTCCAATAAGAGTTTTGCTAATTGTTTATCAGGACCAGATGCCATTGTCCTACTGAATCAGGTCTGGAGCTTTCATAGGTGTTACTTTGTTGTTTTTAATCACCATAGCTGTCCATCTCATTTTCTGAATGCATAGTTTTGGGTTCAACATGATATGGGTCTTGCATGATTTGGAAAATTTGAAATGCTTGAAATTCTCTTGGGCTGTAGATTGTAGGATGGACCTGGTTCATGTCTTGTTCTGTTGATTTGGTTCATCATTTTCTTTGTGCAGTGGTCAGAAAATTTTCTGTCTTGGAGTCTCCTGGGAAAGCAATATTTGCAATGCTTTCTTGGCAGTCTGTCCAAAGTCTCTTAGTGACCTGTTGAGTGTACATTTCTGTGACAGTTTGCCACTTGCTGAAACTTCCTGTTTGTGTTTGGTAGCTTTCTAATATACACTGACTCAGATTAGTGAAGTTTTTAATAGTTGTATGTCTTTGTGAGCAGGGTTTAGACCTGCCATCTGTAATGGTGGAGAGTGAGAAGCAAGGCATTCCATTTGAGGAGCTTTTGGCCATTCCGGAGAGGGATGACTGGAAGTATAGTGATGGCTATTCAACAACATGTGTAGCATTCATTCTGCAAATGTACAAAGAAGCTGGCCTTTTTGGTTCACTCTCAAGTTCAATTCAAGTTACAGAATTCACGGTGTGTGCAAGCTCTAAGTTGATTGCCTCCAATTACCCTCAAGCTAATTGGTAGAACTGTATATGCCCATTTACACTGTTTACCTGTTATGCCAATGTCCCTGAATCTCCAACATCTTATTGATATTGTTGATACCAACTTTCTGATTTGTATATTCTTGTTCAACAGATAAGGGATGCCTACATGTTGAATTTCTTTGAAGATGATGCCCTCCGGCTGCCAAGCTGGTGCAATGCAACAGATCCATCTGTTCCATTTTGCCAGATTCTTGGAGAGTACCAAATGGAGCTACCAGGGTACAACACCCTAACTCCATATGCCCACATGGATGAAGCCTGTCCAACTTTGCCTCCAGCTTACGCCAGGCCTGATGATTGCTGATTCAACCAGGTGCACTTGTAAATATGAATTGGTGAACCTATCATTGACAGTAGTTCACAACTGTTGTAATGCTTGATTGCATTACATATAACATTGACATTGTGTAAGCGAGTTGAACAACAAGATTCATGTAATCTCCCAGTTCAACATTTGACAGTAAATCTCCATTAAGGAGAATTCTTCTAGCTTATTTCTCTACTATGGTTAGGATCTGAATTTGAGCAATCACATGCTTTGCCAGGTGTTCTTGTCAGATAGTGACAGGCCAAGTTCCAGGTCATAGTGTTCTGCAACAAACCAGTAGGCTATATTGTAATGCTGACATTTGTACTCATTTCAGTGAATTGCACAAACATATAGAGTAGTGACAAGTGCAATGAAGCATTTCCAGAAGTCTACTGCAAGCTTAGGATGTATGTAAAATTACAACCTATTCACAGAATCAGCTGACCCTATGAAATAGGTTCTCCAGTGTATGTTGAATGCAGTATTTGTGATGAAAGCTGTACTACAAAGTTCACTGCCAACCACCTGAAATGCAGACTTGAATACTGTTCAGGAATTGTTTGTGCTCGAGTTTGGCAAAAACCAGCTTTTGGTCCATGCATGGTGCTCTGAGATCACTGACATGACAGATTTGCTGTATACCTTTGTTTATTGAATGGTATGTAATCCCAATTCTGTCCACTTGTCCTGGTTTGTGAGTTGCTGTTCTTGATCTGCCACACAGAAAACCATTTTGACATTAGAGGACAAATCATTCCCTGATATAGATAATATAGCATCCAACAAATACTGATGACTAAAACTATTGCTAAAAGGAGCAACTGGCAAGCAACCAATTCATCAGACCTCTAGTTTCTGGGAGAATCTTAAGCCATAAATCTAATCTGGTGCGTGGTTGTCAGACCTTGCTTCTTGAATACTGACTGTGGTCAGGAACTGAACGTTATCTAATACTACTACTAGGGCCTTACAGCTTGTCTTTTCTCTCTCTTGCACCGTGAACATTCACAGCTTTAGGATCACAGTTTTGTGAGATGAACACAGAAATGAAGAACTCAAAATTGCATGGGTGGGTTGTGTGTGTGTTGTGCGAAATCTAAAGATCTGAGGGTCTCTCGAAAGAAGGGATTGTAGTCGTGTACTTGATTCGTCAATCTCATCAGCTGGAGGAGCCACGCCAGGGGGAAACGGGATGTCTGTGCAACCAACAATCACAAAGTTAAAAAAAACAAACCAACCCTGTCAAAGGCAAATTGACAAGTAGTACGAATTGTTTTTTTATGGAAGTTCCTATGCCACGATCTCGACAAACCCATCACCACCTGCAGACAGGTTCTTCTCCAGCAAAGAAACCAAAACAAACATTGTGAAGAAGAACACGAGAAAAAATATTGAGTCAAATTTTTTTGGCAAATTCAATCTTGACAAAGACAAAAAAGTATTAACAACCCTAGACATCTTTTATTCTCTCTCTTATGAATCACAGCACTAAACCCCACTAGCACATCACAAAAAAAGCTATGACGGACTCGCATATAACCACAACCACCACAAGGAGTGCGTTGCAAGTGGGGTTCAGTTTAAGAGTCAATGAGAGAAGAGGGCACACAATACACGCACCATCGTGAGGCAACTTGTCGACGAGCCATTCGTCATCCACAATGTCCAACAAGATGCCTGGGAAAAGCTCCGCCATAATGATACAAACACGCGATGGCACAGCGCAACGTCTGTTTTCGCTTCGTCTGTCCTTCCGCAGAAAAGTCCTTGTTCTAGGGTTTAGAAAGTTTAGGGTACTTGACTAGGGTTTAATCCAGAACACCTTTATTAGGGTTGTGATTTACCACTAGTACTTGGGCCAACCCCTCAACAATCGCCCTCTTGAGCAAAAGAGGTTTTACAGCCCCCACTGGCTTCTGTCTGCCTAGTGCCCATTACAAGCCCAAAACATTCAGTACAAAAGTATCAGCTGTCCAAGATGTGTCTTGTGGTGGCCACAGTGAACCAGCACCCACCAGCGCACCATCCATTGGATGCCTGTTCTAACTCAGTTGTGGATGAATCTCAACTGAGTTAACATGGCCACAGTGAACCAGCACCCACCAGTGCACCATCCACGGGATGAACTTCAATTGAGTTCATATTTGGTTTCACCTTGGTAACCAATTCTGTAGGAAATAGGTTTCATACAGAGGTAGGTAGGTAGGAAAATAGGCAACTACTAGGTAAGTAGATGGTTTATACATATGTAAGGGCTGTTTTTCTTACCTACATACTAGTAACCTGCTTGTGGGTTGTCAGTAGGTAGGTAGTAAAAAAAAACAACTGATCTAACCGCCATGGTTAGCTATGGAACTGGAACACAACAGAATTTTTTTTTCAGACCATTTGTCGTCCATCCTTCATGGTGCACTGGTGGGTGCTGGTTCACTGCAGCCAGTTAATATTCGGTTTCACCTTGGTAACCAATTCTGTAGGAAATAGGTCTCATGTACAGGTAGATTGGTAGGAAAATAGGTAATTACTAGGTAAATAGATGGTTTATATATAGGTAAGGGCTGTTTTTACTACCTACCTACCAACAACCTGCTTGTGGGTTGTCAGTAGGTAGGTAGAAAAAAAAAGAAGCAACTGAGCTAACCACCATGGTTAGCTAAGGAACTGGAACCCAACAGAAAACTGTTTCCTCACCAGTTACCATTCATTCTTCATGGTGTGCTGGTTCACAGTGGCCTCTGGTGGTGCCCACACATTTTGGTGTTTTGGGCTTGTAATGAACATTAGGTGATTAATTAGTTGTTAGCTTATTCTATCCAATAGTAAGTAGGTGGGCCCCTGGAGGTAGGGCCATGTTGGTGGGTAAGTGAGAAGAATAATTAAGTATTTACTTGTTATTTGTGCAAATATGTTCTTCTTTTGATGGCAGCATCCCTAAGGTGGGAAGTAGGTACAAGTAAGTCATGTTATGCGAGTACATAGATAAGCATGATACATTTTTGGATTTACCAAATGGTATAATGGAAAGAATCATGCTGATTTTTGGTTTTGCAATGGAATTCTGCGTTTATTGGTTCTCATAAATAGATTGGTGTGCGAGTTTAAGGATCGGATTAGGATGAGTTTGTTAAGTTGAACTCAATATGAAATTAATTTGCACAAACCAAAAAAAGAAGGGATTAATGCAAATTGGTGAACAAATGAGTCACAAACAACTTATAGCCGTGAAACACATCGCAAACCATACTTGGGAATGGACCTATGAGGTACACTTAGAGCCCCTAAAATTGATAAGGCATATTAATGGCCTATATATGAATATATATGTATACGTAAGGTTATATGAAAAAAATATGTTTCACCTATGTTAAGTTGTAGGTCCCTACTTAGCTAACTAGGTTGTAGGCCCTTACTTTTTGGGTTGTAAGTACTACCTAGAGAGCCTAACAACAAACCCACCTATTATGTACTTACTTAGTTAGTTTAGTTACCTTCCTACTTATTACTTGTTAACATAACCTAATTTAATTAACTTAGGTAGGTAGATATGTGACTTAAGTTAGGACCCCTAGTTTCAAGGGGCCATATCTCTCTCCTTTATTTTTGTTTTCAATGATTCCGAAATGTGTTGGATGTGTCAAGAAAAAAGTTACACTTGCACTTTGGAAACCATCATGATTCATGACCTCCTTTGAAATTTGGAGAAGTCTGAGACACTATTTGAATGCACACTAGCCAAGGTATCCTATGGAATCTATTGTTGTAGTTTTTCTTTTACATTAAAATTTATTCGACATACTTAGTCTACAATTTTAATTTAATAAATTATATAAGTAAGAAAGGATGAACTTCACATATTACACACTATGATTATTTAGAATGTATGTGCCATTTAGGATGACTCATTCAAAAAGTCTCACCCCCAACAAAATGATTGGATCCTTATTAAATGTTTAAAAACTTGGATGTACTTACCTAGCCTATGATTACATAATGACCTATTCAACAATGATGCTCACATGTGGCAGATTTCAATTTGCATATGTAAAAATCTTGGACCATAAAAAAAATGAATAGGATAAAATAATTATTTTTTAATTCAAAAAATTCAAATTTTAATAACTTTGTCACATGATAGTTAACAACTAGTCACCATTCTAGTTGCAAATTAGGTAGTTGCAAACCATTGTTAACATGACAAGGGGTATACAAATGATTAATAGATGAAAGCATAATATTAGTTGATTGTATATTTCATCTTTCGGACTCTGCTAACATCATGTCATTGTTAGCATTGTGATTAGTTATTGAGTGCAAGTATATTTATGCAAGTAAAGGAATTTTTAATTGTATGAATTTATTTAAGACTACTTTTTAGTTATAAATTAAAATAAAAAATGTTAGTTTTCTCCTTAGTGACAAGATGAACTGAAAATGTAGAAGAAAGGGAGAATAAAAGGATATCAATGGAGAAATATGAGAAAAATGAAGAGGAGGGGGAGAAGAGTGAACAAATGAGAAGAACATTTTTAAAAAAAAGATGAGAAGTGTGTACTTGTTGAGTGCATGTGCTACATAAACTAACTTTATTAATAGTTTAGGTGTTAAGGTAAAGACCCCTTTAGCCATTACAATTAGTAAGTAGCTGTTAGGATTTAAAACATTGTCTACCATACCTCTTGGTGTGGATGGACCATTATGATTGTGCTCACCTCGATGGTTAGTTGCAATGAGAAAAAAGTTTCTTATTGGGTGTCAAAATGGTGCATTGGTGAGTGTTGGTTCACTACAGTTAGTGTACACCAATGTTGGGCGGGTATAATGATAACTGGTTCAGGCCAGTTATCATGCATGAACATAGGGAGTTAACATTCTAAGTGATCACTGGGAGCCTCTGAGAAGCACTGGTTCAGTTGGATGTGATATTGAACCACCTTAGAACCACCCAGGGTATCTACATCCCAATCTTGATACCACCGTAGTTGAAACTTGTCTGTGCTTTGTCTCTTTAACCCATGTGCAAGTATAAACTAATATATATTTTCCCTTTCTCAAGAACTGGGCTGATTCTCCTAAGGTATTGTAAGAACCGGCCCTGGTGGGTCTCTGAAAAAGATGAGAACCGCCCAACACAGGTAGGTGTACACTATACAAAACCGCCTAGAAACTCAGGTCTACGTTCCTTCAGGTTCCAAGAAGATGACAATTACGTCAAGATATGATCCCCGGTGACTGTAAACAGCACAATGGAAGCAGCCCTCTGACACGATGCAGCCCATTTGTCTGTGTACCATTCATGTAAATTGAAACATACTACCTGAATGGTAGAGTTTGTATATTTTTAGACAAATTTTCAGAAGCCTCTCAAACGAACTCAATTGAATATTACTACCTAAATGGTAGAGTTTGGGAGGGAGGCTTCTAATTCTGGTAACTTCTGAATTTCATAGCAGTGTGTCCCCCAGGTTTGCCAATTCAATCATAAAAATATTCCATCTAGCAGCAGCTTCAGACATCAGCAGTCGAGTCCTCACAAAGAGGAAGCAGCAATAAACCTTAAAAAATCATCAAAGTTTTACTTTCAGGATACACAGTTCAAATAATGTGGTTAGAAAACCACACAATCAACAAGATCACAGATGGACAAGATCATGTCTACCCACTTGGGGATCCTCAATTTAGACTGGAATTTACTAAATTCCAAGAGCACCCACCACCTGCCTGCTACTAGAGTACCACCTGGTACATGCTACAATATATTTTATAAAATTGACACGGTATCTGATTCAGTTTTTGCACTAACAAGTAGTTTTTCAAGATTATCAACGGGTCCAAAGACTTTTGTGGTACGCAACAAACATCAATGACGATGATGATGGTCATGCTTGTGATGATGCTTCTCATGCTTCTCAGCTTTGTGCATTTCGTGAGCCTCGTGATGCTCATATAGCGCATACCCACCAAGTCCCAGAGTTGCTGCCTCAGCAGCTTGTGCTTCCATGTGATGTCTCTGAGCATGGGCAGGATCCACTTTCTCTTCATGTTTTTCGTGCTGTTGCAAAAAGAAAAGAAAAGACCAGTAAGCTGTCACAGACTATTGATCAATCGACTGAGAAGAAGACCACACAAAATTATTGACCTAATTAGCATGTCTTTCCATTAGGCAGCTGTGATCAGAGTTACACTCCGAATGGACAGTCACTGACATAGTGCCTTGTTTCTTGCTGTGAGGACACACTGTTTCCATTGGAGAGCCGCAAATGCATTAAAACTATGTAATTAATCATGTTAACTAGGAAGTCTGGGAACTCATGTTCTTATAAAAAAAAGGGGAGATGTGACTGCAGATGAATCGGACTTAGACTCCCAGCTCTCATAGCTCCTGCAATTGCTCAATGTTAGACCAGTAGCGCTAGGAGATGGCTGTGAGAAGAACTAGTTCAAAAAACATAATGGAAAGCTGCTATGATTATAGCAGCCTAATGGAAAGATGCCCTTAGTCTACAGTTAGTGCTTTCAAAGGAGCAGAGTATTGCACTCCTGGAAACAAGAGAATGTGCCATTGGGCCGTGAACCTTTTTGTCCATGAGAAGAAGAATTGCAGATCAGTAGTAAGGATGATAAACTCACAGCAGCAAAAACCGCAGTTCCCAAAGCTCCCATTTCGGCCCTATGTTCATTCTGTTTATGCCTGTGCTCTTCCGCCTGCAGATTCTGATACTGCTGATCTGGGTACAGCCCCGGAGCACCACCCAACCCTTGAACCGGCTGCATCATCATCTGTGAATTTCCGCCATAGTACGGCCCTGGGGCCGGGTAGTAAGGGCCGGCTGGGGGTGCAGCTCCATAGCCAGGCGCGAGAGGGT
>Ga0209611_10004275_pt1 | contig 24491 bp, 21 predicted proteins | sample S1TSphgellanicum_3_FD_187693 | JGI IMG/M metagenome (GOLD analysis project Ga0209611, IMG submission 187693) | Host-associated microbial communities from peat moss isolated from Minnesota, USA - S1T2_Fc - Sphagnum magellanicum MG (SPAdes) (version 2) | ecosystem: Host-associated > Plants > Peat...
AAATGCTTCATGAAGAGGTTTGACTTAATAAAACCAAAATATACACATCTTTTTTGAATTGTAATTTTCTTCATTAACTTTTACATGAAAGGCACATGGACCTCACATTCAAAGTGGTTGGGGACCAAAATTTTGATCTAATTACACATGGTTGGTAAAAAAACTTCTAATTTACATGTCCAAATTTTTTTAAAACTTTCATATAAATTTCTCTTTTAATATAACACATAAATCTCTAACCACATTTAGGTTGTTGATTTTCACCTTCCTTTTCCATTCATTGTTGATTTCCACCTTGCCCATTAAAAAAACATTCATAACCTTGGAATTTGAAAAGAAGCAAGATGCCATTATTGCCATGTTCTTAAATAGGTTCTATAACATTTTCACCGTGGTCATCACTTGTAAACAATTTATAATTTAACATTACAAGAAATATAAGATTTTGCAAACATTTTATATGCAATTATATGTGATTAAATGTCATTTGAAACTAATTTTGGTCATGTTTGCAACTATTTGTTATGTTTTGTCATGCTTGCAACTACATTACACTTAATTTATGACTATGATTTTTTTCATCATTCAAAGAGGACAACATTTTGTTTAGTATTTTTTCAAGAAAGGCCATGTATGTCTCATTAATTGCAAATGTGACCAAAAATTGATGGTATATTAAGGTTTATTAAATTTGCATCTAGTTCAATTTTTAAACATATTAAAGAGGTGTGTGTATGTGTGTATTTGAATACATTAAAGTTGATTTTAGAATATATGCACAATATATTAAAGTCATATTACAAGTGTATCAAAGGTTTATTATACATACTAAAATTATTATTGTTATCATTATTATTATAACATCATAATTATTGTAATATTAATTTAAAATTGTAATTTATTAATATAAAATGTGTATTATTAAAATAATGATTATTATACCTATTCAAATTTTTATTTTCAATATTAGACTTTTATTATTATTATTTATAAAGATGTAATAACAATAATAGTTATCCTAAGATACTAGCCAATATAAAAAAATACAAATTATTGATTAGTATTATTAATTATTATAAAATTATATGTGTAGTGATATTATTATTTATTGTTATTATTATCTATGATAGTTATTATAGTTAGTAAATAAATTAAGCTAGTATAACATAGATAATAAAAAATAGTTGCAAATAATTTATGACTAGGTTGGTCACACTTGCAACTAAATTGTTCAACCCATATATTTGATTTTTCATTATTTTAGTGTGCAATACATAAATAAGTGCATTATAATTATTCAAAATAAAAATGTCATTCAAGGAATGAATTACTTTTTAAAAAGTTCAATTTTACAAGATTAAAAAAAAGAATATTTAAAAATTAGGTAGACTGGGCCTACTTACTTGCCTCCCTAGGCCTACCCTCTTTACCTATTTACATAGATGTGACATGTCAACATCCTATTGACCTTAAAATGAATGATCCATAATTAATTAATTAAAAATATTAAATTGGGCTTAAATGTGACATATGTCATCCAAAATTGGCCTTCAAAAAATGGACACAATTAGTTTGCCATGTGTCATTTAAAAAAATTGTGCCATGCCTCATGACCTAAAACCATCCAAAATGGATGATGGATGGTGTGCATTTTTTCAGGATTAAATTAAAATAATTTTGAAACATCCAAAGTTGTTAACATGTGGCAACACATCATTTGTTGTTAATCTTGACCAAATTAATTGCATGTTAACATAAATGACAATATATATACAATTAGTCAAAGGATGAAAATGTATTTTGTCGATTTTTTGTTTCCATCCAAAGACCATTTCACTTGCAATTGTGGTTGCATGTGACTTGTTCAATGCAACTAATGACATTTTAGTTGTAAATGTCACATGTAACTAAAATCTAGTTGTAAGGACTAGTTGTAAAATCTCGTTTTTATTTTAGTGTAAAGATGAAGAAAGATTAAATGTGAAACTTTCAAGCTCATGGGAAGTAAAAGTAAGAGTAGGTGTCCTAGAGTTTGGTATGGGTATGTCACATATCATATTATAGTCTTCTTAAAACATTTCTTGAAACATGTTCATTTGTAACTTTCAAAGGTTCCAACATTTCATGACCCTAAAATGTTGCTATATAATTAGACCCCTCCTCATTAGGCTTTCATGTTTTTAATTCTATCAAGGTGTTGTGAAAACAATCTTTCAATGTTTCCTTTGTAAACAAAAAATTAATGTTGAATTTAATCATCAACATACATCAATTTCCACATTACATTGGGAATCAATTGGGTCACTTGTTTATTACATGTCTTGTAAATTGCAAAATGTGTAATGTAAGATGTGCTCATGGTTTTAAAGTGAAGTGATTGCTTAAGTATTTTCTTTTTTTGAAGTGCCTTTGTGTTGGGCAAAACAACATATTCAAACTATTGTGTTTCAAGCCAATCATCATTTTCCATGACCTTGGTGGCTGCCATGGAATTTGCCATCCCTTCGACCACCCATACAAACCAAAACAAGCATATTCCCTTAGATGTAATCACAAATTCAATTTTTAGATTTTCAAAAATTTATCTCTAGGTGTAGATAATTTGGTCACTAAATTTCAAAATTTTGGTCATTGAATTTGGTCAAGGTTCTTTGAACTTCCACACATACATTTAAACAAAGCTATTGAAGGCAATGTATGAGTTACAAACTCGTAATCTAATTTTAGGTTCAAAACATAAAGCCCAAATGGGATACAAACTTAATTTAAGGTTTCAAGTTCATATAATCATTCATACAAGCCAAAATGGACCATTATTGGAATGCCATACAAGTTGTAAATTTCCCTACAAGTATAGGGTTCAACTAACCATTAATGTACACACCATAACGGACCATAATTGGACTGTCATATGAATTGCAAATTGTCCTACAAGTTTCAAGCTTAAATAACCACCCATACACATTAAAATGGATTAGAAAAAAATGCCCCCATGAATTTTAAACATGCCCTACAAGTTTCAAGTTCAAATAACCACCCATTATACCATAATGGAACATAATTGGAATGCAATATGAATTATAGACCCTTAGTGTAGGTTTTAGGTTCAAATAATTAGCCATACAATTATAATGGACCATAATTGAAATGCCAAATGAATTACAAACCCAACATTTAGGTTTCAAATTGACATAACCACCCATAACATTAAATTGGATCATAATTGGAATGCCATATGAATTGCAAACCCTTAGCATAATTTCAAGTTCAAAAAAACATCCATACAACCAAAATGGGTCAAAATTGAAATGCCAAATGAATTGCAAATGCCTACACATGGTTTCAAGTTCACATAACTACCCACATAACCATATTGGATCATAATTGGAATGCCAAAAAAATTGCAGACCTTTAATGTAGGTTTTAGGTTAAAATAACCACCCATACAACCAAATTGGTTCATAATTGGAATGCTAGTGAAGTTGCAAACTTTTATTTTAGGTTTTAGGTTCACATGAGCATTCATACAACCAAAATGGACCATAATTGGAATGCCAAATGGATTGCAACCCTCCCAACGAGGTTTCAAGTTTAATTATAAACCCAAATTACCATAATACATCACAATGGATATGCTAACAGGTAATCAAACTTCCCAAGTCAAATTTTTTTTATCGTATTTGCATTACTATGTACATGGTTGTATTCAAAACCAAATTTCAATTGTCAAGACCATTTAGCAAGCAAAATTTCAAACAATTCATTTCAAATTACAAATGTTATTTAAAATATTACTTTAGATTTCCTTGGTTTGCAATTGTGTGATAATAGAATATGTTTTAATATTTCACAATGTGTAAGGCATGCCATTCAAGGGATTCACCCACAACCTTATGCCAACCTTGGTTGATTCGATGGAAGTGTCACATCATTGATGGGTCCATAGGCAATTCTTTTAGAATATGTTTAATCATGAATGCATTTGTTAGAAGAGGGAGTAGACATCCAAAGTATTTAAAGGGGTTTTCATGACTATGGCAATGTTTTGGGATACAAGGGTTTGGGGTACAAGGCACAAGTTATAGAATTAATGAAGCAAAACAAGGCTTTTGATTTTTGGAAGTAAGACATGGTCTTTTGTTTATGATCTTGGAGGCTCGTAATCACATTGATTCAAGGATCCTTTTGACATTCCACAAGTTAAGGTTTGGAAAATTTCACAAACCTTCAAACAACATACAAAATGATCACAAGGAAAGAATAAAATGCTTGCCAAAAAGAAAGGTCTTCACCCAAACAATAAAAAAAAGTTTTTGTCCTCTTATGTATTTTGAGCTAATTAAAGCCATATCCTACATTGAGGTTAAACCTCACCTTTTAAAAAAAAGTTACAAATGTGGGGCATTGTTGTGGAGCTTGAAACTACAATTGTCATGCAAACTATTTTTTAGAACATCATAGGTCATCGTTTGTTTCAAATATGCTCACTCCAATGCCGTTCACTTTCAATTCATTTTCTCCTCAATGCTAAAGACCCTTCTTGCATATATTTATCCTTTACAACTCTATCCTCTCTCTCTCCTCTACACCTCAATTTTCTCCCTCTTGTAATTACTTTGATGTTTGTTGTGAAAGATTTTAAAAATGCAAAAGTTGCATCATGTTTCTTTACATAGCTTATGCAAGTGTGAGACACTTAACCTTGTGCAAGACATGAGCTTCATTTGGGTTTTGCACAAATAAGGAACTAAGTTCATGTCAAGGACAATTTTCGTGTTTCGAGCCTCATTGACCTTGTGTGTATTTTTTCGGCATTGTTTTCTTCATCTTGTCCCGTGAATTGAATCGGGCAAACACAAGCTTTTGATGACATTACGTAACTTAATGAATAACTATATTATCCACCCACCATCCATCCATCCATTCATCCATCCATTCTATTATGCATGTAATGCAACAATGAGGTGCTCAAAATGAATCAAAATCTAGTTAAGATAACACAATGAATTCAAAAATAAAAAGGAGCCCTTCTTATTATCTCACAATTGGAATCCTGAAATATTCAAATTGGGGCAGCCAAAGCCATTCTCAAAAATATTTCAATAGCCAATATTTCAAAACCCAATTAATATATATTTTAAAAATGGGCATTGCCAAATCCATTTTTTAAATGGACAAAAATCTGCCAACCATCTACCTATCAGTAGTCGGAGGGTAGGGGATTAGAGTTTGTGAAAGGTACATAGGTAGGTAAGTAGGTAGGTAATTCATAGGTAGGTTGAGTGTTGAGTCTGTTTTGGGGGCGAAGTTTCATCCAAAAAAAAAATTGAAAATTAAAAATTCGAGTGTGAAGTGATTTTGGAGGTATTCAATAGCCAGAAATGAGAGAAAAAATGAATAAAAAATTGCCAAATTTCTACATTTGGTTTTGAGTTTGTAGCCAAAGATATAGAGGGAGGATTAAAGTTTTGTACTTCATATTATGGTTTATAGTTTATTGCCAGAGTTGAGTAAATCTTCCTAAGGATGATCACCACTTTCTACATCTTCCTAATGGGGACGATCGCCATTTTTGGCTAAAAACAAAATTTCCTTTAAAAAAAAACAATTGGAACTTGGGATGTTACGAAAGGGAAGTGGGTGGCTGCTGGCGACCACCACGACGCACATTCCCTTTCAAAACAGCGACACTGAGAAGGGAAACAAACAACAAACGCAGAGAACAGAAGCTCGCGAGTTGTTTTGCATTGAGCAAGAAAATCCATCCTTTTGCTGTCAATTTATCAACAATTTTGTTGCAGTTTGTGAACCTTTTTGTTGTTGTTGTTGTTATTGTTGTTTTCGCCGTCGTCGTCGTTGTCTTCGTGAGCCTTGTTTTGTGCATTGAGGAGCAGAAGGAGGTAGAGGTGGAGGTGGATTGTGTAGTAATAATGCAGGTGTCGCAGCTGTTGTTAGAGGAGCCGATGCGGTTGGCTTCCATCTTAGAGTCGTCTTCCACACAAGGTTTTTCTGCCCTGACTAAGATAATCGGGACTTTGGGACCGAAGTCGCGTTCCGTGGAGAGTATCGAGGCCATGCTGAATGCGGGGATGACCGTGGCTCGCTTCGACTTCTCATGGGGTGATGAGGATTACCATCAAGAGACTCTGGAGAATCTGAAGAGGGCTGTCAAGAACACGCGCCGGCTGTGCGCCGTGATGTTGGATACAGTCGGACCGGAGCTCTACGTGGTGAATGAGAAAGGTACACCTATCGAACTCGTGGAAGGAGAGCAAGTCATCCTCACTCCCGACAAGAACAAGCAAGCTTCGTCTAAAGTGCTGCCTGTGAATTACGACTCCCTCGCAGCCGCGGTGAAGCCCGGGGATACCATCTTCATCGGACAGTATCTGTTCACGGGAAGCGAGGAGACTTCCGTATGGCTCGAGGTGACTGAGACTCAAGGTCCTGATGTCATTTGCAAGGTCAAGAACACCGCAACCCTCACTGGTACTCCCTCTTCGTTTTGGATTTCTTCCCTGTTTGGTACATTGCACTGGCATGTCCTCTTTGACAACAGTGTTCTATAATCTCACCATGGCAAAAACCAGAACTTCAACTGCACTGTTTCGTCAGGTTTCTGGCAAATGCCTACTTCACGTGTGTTAATGGTATGACCAGTGTTCTGTTCCATCTTTCTCAGGGTGAATTGTCATCATAGGCTATCTGCAGATGGATCTGTATGGAATGGAAACATCCTTCTTCAGTAGCAAAATTTATGTTTTTTGGATTCAAGGTCTTCTTGTCATTGAGTTTGCTGGCTGCATCTATCTGGTGGTTCAACATATGCTCTGTCATGCTTGAACTTGCTTTTGAGTTTTGAGGATGGGCATGGTGTGGCAATTCTGGCACAGGTTCTCTCTTCACAGCACATGCTTCTCAAGTACGAATCGAACTTCCGACACTGAGTGCATCTGACCTGAAGATCATGTCAACTTGGGGAGTGCGCAACCAAATCGATTTCTTGTCCCTCTCATACACTCGACATGCGGATGATGTGCGGTTAGCTCGTTCCCATTTGTCAAAACTTGGTGACCTTTGGCAGACACAAATCCTGGCCAAGATTGAAAACTGTGAAGGGTTGGCCCAGTTTGATGAGATCTTGAATGAGGCTGATGGGATCATTCTCTCACGTGGAAACCTTGGCATTGATCTTCCTCCAGAGAAGGTGTTCTTGTTCCAGAAAGTTGCACTCAATAAGTGCAATTTTGCAGGCAAACCAGCAGTTATAACTCGTGTTGTTGATTCGATGGTTGAAAGCCCCTGTCCTACTCGTGCGGAAGCAACTGATGTTGCAAATGCTGTTCTTGATGGAACAGATGGGGTCTTACTTGGGGCAGAGACTCTCAGAGGGTTGTATCCTATTGAAACCATCACAACTGTTCACAGGTCTGAATGTTGCCTTCTCACTTGTATCATGTCTTTGAAGAGTATCATGTTGGCATGCTCATTTTTCTTTTCCTAGAACAGCTGACAGAACTACTTGGGTCATAGTACTGCCTACACTACCAGACCAACACTTGAATGTCCTAAACAATTTGCAACTTGTCAACATCTTGAAAAGAAAGAGTCTTCAGATTTATCCAGAGCTCCAGAGGTGTGAGAGAGGAGGAAGTTGGAGATACTGTCCTATCTTAATGTGATTCCCTGCTGTAAATTGATGCTGCCATGGCCATCTATCCTATCAGTTGGGATCTGATGATTGGATCCATTTCTGATACCAGTGCAAGCATTTTAGGCACCATTAGCATATGCAATGCTTCAATTTGGGAAATCAGAATGGAGCAAGGAAGTGGCATCAATTGTTGAAAGGCATCCCAATCTACTGTGATTTGCTACTCAATTGGTAGTATGGCAGGGATCTAGCAAATAGAAGAGGAGCAGATGTTTGTGTGGGCTTGTTTACACTGTCTCAACTGCCTTCTGTTGTTTTTATGCGTTCAGAATAGCTGCTGAGGCAGAGAAGGTGTTCAATCAGGCTGTCTACTTCAAACGAATGATCAAAAGCATTGGGGAACCCATGCAACACCTTGAATCAATTGCATCATCTGCTGTTAGAACTGCCACAAAAGTTAGTGCAGCAGTTATTGTGGTGTTTACATCATCAGGCCGAGCAGCCCGCTTGATTGCAAAGTATCGGCCAACTATGCCTGTGCTCTGCATTGTCATTCCAAGGCTCCACACTGACCATCTACAGTGGAGTTTCACAGGGGCTTTTCAGGCTAGGCAGTGTCTCGTGGTCCGAGGCCTCTTTCCCATGCTTGCTGACCCCCGTCACTCAGGGGGTAGTAGTAATGAGTCTATCTTGAAGGTAAATTATTCTCTTTGAATTGTTTGTGTTTTTTCTTGCTGAAGGTAAGATTAGAATGACCTTTGATTGACTGGAAGGTGTGATGAACCACTTGAAGTATTCATTGCAAGGTGTGCTTATTGAGTGCCTACTATAGAACAGTCATCTATGACTGACTCTCATATTTTGAGAACAAGGCAGTCTACAATGGAAATGTTGCTCATGCTACTTGCTGGAACTTTGTAGTATATCGGTTGATGAATGAGCACTTATTATTGACTCTTAGACACCTCTGGACTGGACTACCAACTGCTGGAGTGTCAAAGAAGAACCTACTATGGAACAATGGCATGATTTGGCATTGTCAGACCATTAGGACTATGCCATTGGATGAGAACCTATTAGTGGAACTGGAAATTCTTGAATCAGCTTAACTGAATGAATCTATGATGGATGTGGTAGGTATGACAGAATGCCTCAGTGGCTAGTTCCACGATTTTTGCACAAGCTGCATTACAACTGTGAGCAGTCAAATTGTCTGATTGGCTAGGTGTGCAACTCCTATTTTTGCGTTGAGGTGAAGACCAGGGGCTTCAGTTGAGACTTTAGACTTTATTGCTTGGATTGTAGCAGCTAAGCTGTCTGTCATTCTGGCTCATTGCAGGTTGCTCTGGATCATGGAAAAGCAGCTGGGATTGTTAAGTCACATGACCGAATTGTTGTATGCCAAAAAGTTGGTGACTCATCACTGGTCAAGATCATTGAGTTAGAATGAACCTGACTTTTACCAAGGTCTAATGCAAGGCGTATGTCTAACCAATCCCTCATAAACCTTGCTTTAATTTTCACACAAGTACTCTAATTCTTTGCAAAGATAATGACACGTACTAAAAACCTCTTAATCTATGGGTCAGAGGTGGCTGTGTTTGGGAGCACTGGTTTTGTTTGATATCAGGAGCATTTTTGTTGTGAATTTGAGCTACATGTAACTCTTCCTGTAGACAATAACACTTGATTTACCACACATAGTAGCACTTTTTGTGATACACTGCAGTTAGAAAGCTTCATCAAGTTTTTTTGTGTCTTAGAAACAATCAGTGTCACAGGAAATCACAATGGAGCAAAGATACCACCAAGGTTCTTCAGAAGGACCAGACCCAATAGTCTGGTCTGAATTTGTAGTTCACTACTTAATGAGGCAGGTTAAGAAAAACAGCTTGGTTTTGTTCAGGGCATGTAGAGAGGACATGTATCACAGTGCATGGGAACATGTAAGGCATGTTCAGCACACAGTGTAAAATCTTAGGATAGTGTCTTTTGGCATGACTTTGTATTGATATGTTCCCTGACTGAAAGAGCCTGGGCTATGGGCAAAAGGTGGATGGTTGCAGGTGATATTTTGCTACTTGTGTTCCATATTGTACAGCTCTATATATTTGGTCCTCATTTGTTTTTTCCTTTTTGTATGTTTCTTTCTTCCTGTTTTGCGAATTTTTTGGTTTTCTGTTTTCTTCCTCTTGTTTTTCTCTATGATTTCTGCACCTATGGTGTTAGGTGCTAGCCAGTGTCATGGGATAGCCTTGCCATTGCATCCAGACTTGCAACAGAAACTCAGTATGCAGGCTAGTGGCTACACTCACCAACACACACTGTGAGGAGCTGATGAAGTCAGTGAGTCAGTTGTGATAGATAAGTTGCTATCATACAACTTGATGTTTTACTGTAGACAGTCCCTGAACAAGTCAGAGACTGTAAACTTCTGTTTTTACTGCCAGTTTTATAGTATTTTGTTTATTTCTACCCTTCCAGGTTTTTCTTATTCCATGTTCTTCAGTCCTTATCTGGAAGTCCTTTGCTTCCTGAAAAAGTTTTAGAGTTTTCACCTTGTTCTGGCTCTTGTAATTTTGAGTACGGAGATTTCTTGATTCTCACAGGAGTTATTTTTGCTGCAGGAGTCAACAGCAAGCTCCTATGTAGCAAGACTCTGTCTGCCTTGTAACAAAAGCATTTGTTACAGCAGGCTGGCCTGCATCTATCCCTGTATGCCTTGCTCTGTTTCTTTAAGTAATGTAACAAATGCATCTGTTTCTTGCTGGTTGCATTCAGCATCAATGTTGGAAAAACATACTGTCCCTTCTGCCTAGTATGTAACTGTTTGGTTGTGTGAATAGAAGTTGGTTTAAAAACTTGCTGTTTGGATGTGCAACCTGCAGTTTGATCAAGAGGCAGAGTTCCCACAAGGATTTCCATTATTTTGTCTTTGTCAAAGGGGATCTTCACAACAAGAAGCTGCAAATGTGATACTGTAGACTGAGGATTTGTGTTGAGGAAAGTTTGTCATGCTTTGACATGGAGAAATTGCCTTTAGGATAGACAGTAGTTGGCCTCTCTTTGTCAATATGAACAAATATTTGAAACCATTTGCAAACTCTCATCAGAATTCTCGGAAAGCAGGTATATCCTCTTGTGGAAATGAAACAGGCAAGTAAAATCCTACTTAATAGAAGTTGCTCTTCACTCAAGTTTTACATTAACATGGTGGAAGTGTTTATTGATTCTTCCAGTCTGACGATGGTCTTTTTGCTGGTTGCCCTCATAAATTGAGATACCCTGTTCTTCCCTTGTTCAAATTACATGCAAAATCTTAGGGAAATCCCAGGGATACATTTTAGAACTGTGTAACTGAGAAATCCTGAAACCTTTAGACCTCTCCAACTATAATCTGAGGATTGAATTTTTTTTTTTCCTTCATCCTCAAGAGCTACAGTGAGACTTCTCTCTCATGTTCAAGATGAAACGGCTATCCTCAAGAAAAATGAAACAAAACTCAAAAAATTACAAAGACTTGGACATAAGAACCTTGTGCCAATATTTGTCAAAAGGAGTGAAAGAAAATAAAGTAATGCAAATTCCTGGAAACATAATTTGTAGTATACTCACTCTCATGCTATGCAAATTATGAGGCAAATCCTGCAAACATAATTTGAAGCATACCAATTTAGTAGTATTCTGTTTTGACAAGAGTTATGACAGACAACAAACCAGGTTGTTTGTTTTCTTTGCAAATCAACATTCAGTTTGGTGGTCTTTTTCTATCTCCACTCTGACATTCTGCTATGTTTCAAACCCTGCAAACACATGGCTCTCTTTGCTTTGCTATACATAAGCAATCAGTTGCCTCCTTTGGAGCTGGGTTTCTTTCCTTAGGACAGACCGGGTGACTAAGGGTTTAGGGTTTTTTATGGGTACATGATGAGATACAACCCATAAGACCCAGCAACAATTCAAATTTTCTGCTGTAGAATTATCTTCTACCTTGCCTTCCTGCTTGCCTGCCTTCCATTTGGTTCATTATATTGAACCTTCGACACTGACAACAAGACCCCTTATGCTGGACACTGGAATACCTACAGACTGCAACAACCCTCATTTGTATCTTTTGTTTACAACCCTGACTTTCACAGCAAACATTTCAAGGTTATTGGAAATCCTTACTGCAACCATAACTGATATTCGCATTTGGTTGCTGTTGAGGATACCCTTAGACTTTAGCTCACCTCCTCCCCCACACCCCCCCCCGCATCTCCCCTCCATGCATTTCCCACCATGTGGTCACACAGTCAAGTTACAAGATATACCTATATGCCTCCATTTATTCATTGGAAAGTGGAACATATCTTTTATAAAAAATTTATCTCAATTTTTCAACAATCAAGTTGACTGACTTTCATCAAGAGGTTTGATTCTTACTCTTCATGGAAGCCTAGGGAATTTGGAAAAATCTGGCTTGTGCCCCTCTAAATAGGCTGTCTTCCCTTCAATAGCCTCATCTGAGCCATAGAAAAGTAGCGTTGCATTCCCAGCCAGCTCCTGCAAGTCCATGATTTGGATGGTCAAAGAAATGCCAGCATGAGTGTAAGCAAAAAAAGACCAGAAGAAATTATAATCTGAAAACAGTGGGTCATACAAGTTCCCAAGATGTCTGAACCGTAGTCCAAGGAAAATTTGAAAAAACTGCTGGCATCCTTGTATATTTTAAGCCCTGGACATGTTGTGCTCACCTGAAGACCAGCATGCCCATCTTCAACAGCATTGAGGGCAGACTTCAGGAGGCGAATAGCCATGGGGCTGTTTTGAAGTATTTTACGGCACCACACCACTGTTTCCTCCTCCAGCTTCTCTAGCTGCATTTGATCAACTCATTGTGTGATTCTTGATGGCCTAAATCAATGCTCAAAAATATTGGGACGTGATGCTATTGGACCTAAAGCCAAACATGATGCAGACAAGAGCACCAGACTTGGAACACACACCCAGATTACACATGTATCTAGAAAGATCCAGAAATGATGGATGCAACTGTGAAAAAAAAAAAAAAGATATCCACATGTCCAGCTTTGCTTGAGGGCTTGAAATTAGCAGCTTTACAGGCACAACTGTATTAATGAGACCCATGCTGATAGCTTCTTGTGCAGAGTAAAACCGTGCTAAAAACCACATCTCCCGTGCCCGTTTCTGGCCTATCTGTGAAGCAAAAAACAGTGAATCAGTTTTCCTATGTATTACATTGCCACATCCTGAAGGAAGGCTTCTCAAATAAGGTTCCGTCTTGACTCATGTCACAAAACGACATTGGAAACTGTCATAAACTGTCTGCAATTGAGAAGAATAGCCAATCCATTTGTAACTTGCCATCCCTTATTTTGAGGTTCATACATTCCTTCAATCCAATTCATGATACTGTTGGAATTAGTGAAAGACATACCAGTCGTGCCATCATGCTACAACCATAGCCAGCATCAAAGCTTCCAACCTGACATTGAAAGGACACCCGAGATGTGATACCCGGAGTAAGTAGATCAGACACCTTCATCCTTCAAAGAATACATGATGAGAATTGCCCTCTTCCTGGAGAAAAAAGATTCCAGCACTAAAATAGTAGGAGCCCTTCAAAACTCTCAACTTTGAATTGAAAATGAGACTTTTGACAGTAGTAAGAAGGCATGACAGTGTAATGGAACCATCATTTGTGCCTCCTTCACAAAAGAAAAGGTTTCTTCCAGGAAGCCCACTAGATAATTATTGACTACAAGCATATCACTTTTGAAAGTTCAAATTGAAGAAGCATCTAAACACTTCAGATAGATGGACATTGGATAATACCTACTAGGTTGCAGCAGGCTCAGGCAATCCAGGAAGAGAGTGAGATGAGATCTACCTTTGGTCCAGTTTGACCAAAAACGGCATTGTCTGCAGCAATGGTGAGATCACACACCATGTGGAGTACATGACCTCCACCCACAGCATACCCTGCTACCTGCATTTTCAAAAAAAGGGGCAGTTCCACCACTGTTCTTCTCACAGAGAGCAAGATTTCAAAAATAGAAAGCCACAAGATGGAAAGGAAATATGACTTCAATTAACAACACTGGACTAGAGAGACATTTCATTCATTGTGGCTCAGAGGTTGCATTAGTGAGAAAACTGTGCTTTAAAAGCCCAAAACCCTGTCAGATCACATGGGTGAGAATAAATTGGGAAGCTTGTCAATACACCCAAGCTCTGCATTCGCACATGAACACATACGTACACCCCAAAACCATAGTAGATCTTTAGCATTAGCAATGCTAAAATGCTACTACAAAGTTGAAAGCCAGCATGTTGGGGGTGCAAGAAAGAGCAACAAATTATTCAAGAATACTAAGTACTCAAACAATTGAAACCTTTTCTGAGAAGACTAAAAAGTGGGGTTTTCAAGCTTTTAGTAGTACCATTGCGATGACTGGCTTTGGCAACCTGCGTATTTGTACCTGCAAATTCACAAGAAGAGATCTCATTTTAATAGTCTGTGAGAAACAAAAAGACTTGATTGTTGGGTTCTTAATAAGGAGATTAGTAATAATAAGGGAAGATGATGATGGAGCAGCAAGCAAGCAAAGGTACCCTCAACCAATTACCTGGACATCCAGAATATTCAGCCGACCAATGTTATCACTGCCAACATAACCATGCTTTCCTCGCACTGCTTGATCTCCCCCACTACAAAATGCTTCTGTTCCCTGCAAACAGTCCTAAGGATTTTCAACAAAAAAGTCTTTTTTTCTTTTTCCTTTTTCTTTTTTTTGTGTATGTGTGTCTTGTCCTAGAGACACCTGCAATCCAAAAAAAGAGAAAAAGAAAGAAGAGTGTTGAGCTGCAGCACTTCTATGACTGACTGCATTGTCCAAGACAAAAGAGAGATACGAGAGAGACAAAGATAGAGACAGAGACAGAGGGTCAGAAAGACACAGAGAGAGTGGCGAGGACTGCAGCAGAGAGCGAAGGATTGGAAATGATGAGCAAGACTTTGCGAGCACCTTGCCTGTGAAGATTACAACCCCGACTTCTGGATCATCCCGCGCGTAATCGAAAGCTCGCTTCAGTTCCATCACCGTCAGAGGCCTGAAAGCATTTCGTCTCTCCGGCCTGTTGATAGTTATCTGTTCTCTCTCTCTCTCTTCGACGACGACATCAGAGCAATGAATTCAACGCAGACAGACTGTGAATCCCAACTACCTCACGCAAAAAAAGAAACCATAGTCCCTCGCCGATATACACACACACAACTCTAGACAAGAGTTTTCGACAAGCGCACAGACACACACATTGTTACCTTGGCTATGGCTTCGTCCTGCGCTTTCTCGTACAAGATGTCCTCGAACGGGGGCCCGGACAGCATAGCAGGCTGCGTCCATACAGGCAGCTCTCTGGATACCGAGCCATGCAATCGCTCATACTTGTTGGATGATCTGCGGCGTTCTGAAGTCTCGGATCCGGAGGAGGAGCATGAACAGAGCTCTACATGAATCTGTTGCTGGTCGGAGACTGGCAGCAGTTGTTTTGAACAAGGACGTTGTTGTTGCTTCTGGCAGCTGCTGCTGCTGCTGCTGCTGATGGGCATAGCAATGTGGCGGACGATTGTGGCTACTCTTCTGTGCAACGCCGCAGCAGCAGCCGCCTGCTGTTGCTGCTGTTTTTGTTGTTGTTCCCTGCTATGCTCCATGTCCGGATTACTGCCACAACAACAAACGACGACAATCTTCTTCGATTCGTCCACTCTTCTCTTCCTCCCTGGGCCCCCGCTTTCCGGCACCGCAATCTCTCTCAATCCAATCAACCTTCGACGCGTTGCTCTGCGTCACCCGCCGACGGATACGGAAGACTTCCGAGTTTATCTGCGTCGCCGGCCGACGGACGCGAGACGTCCGAGTTGCTATAATGCGTCGCCGACGAATACCTGCGACACTTCTCCTGCGACGGATCAGCCTCTCTAGAGTGTCGTTCGTCGGCTGTCAATTTATCCAATCCCAACCTCATCCCAAAAGAATGATTGTGAGCACAGGATATTCATCATCATCATCATCATCTTCTTCTTCTCCTAGAGACCAAGATCAAGGCAAAAGAGGCGACAGCCAGGCTTAGTTTCTCTTGAAAGCTCGTTATTGTTGCTGCTGCATTGTAGGAGGAGGAGGTGTCCGACTAGAGATGTGATTTCTTGTTTGGAACCTGGCAAGCACATGACAGTATCACAGACATTCAGGTATTTTTCATTTTCCGGGAGCAGCAAATTTCAGACATTTCAGACAATAATGTGCATGTATGTCTTATATCCCAGATCTCTAGAGTTCAGCACACATGATAGCTCCTCTTTGCATGTGTAATCGTCTCCGAGATCTCTAGAGTTAAGCACACATGATAGCTCCTCTTGGTGGTGCATCAGGTTCTTGGAAGATTATTTTTTAGGAATTGGGGGAGTAGATGATGATTTTTCAGACTCCAGCCATCAACAGACCAAGTTCAGCCATCGCAGGTTGTTCTTTCTATCCTTTTAAGTACATGTCTCTGACTTGTGATGAGCAGTGCACAGATATGTTGTTTTCTTTGGAAGCCTCCTGTGACTATCCTTCTTATGTATTGACAATATTTATGTGTGTGTGTGTGGGCGCATGCAGTGATTCCATTGCGACAATTTTATAGTGAATCTGTCTGAACGAGTCAATGCCCCAACACCCATAAATTCAGCATGTACATGCTTGGCAACGACAGAACACTTGTAAGTGATGTCCAACACCCATGTTTGTGAAATGCTTTGTATTTTATGTCCAACACCCAGCATGTAAGTGAAATGCTTACAAAGCAGCTCCAAGAATTTGAAGATGGTTTTGAAATTCTTTGGAACCACTACAAAACTGTAGAGAGGTCTTGAAACCACTAGGGATTTCAACCCTAATTTCAGTTAGATAGAAAATATGCTCCATAGATCATCTTTAGACTGACTAAAATCGATGACCTATTTGTGCTTCTATTTTGTGGTTGCGTCATCTCCTTGCGGATGCCTGGTTAGCATTTGTTGGATACTTTTATCACTTTCCCAGCTGATAGAAGAGGGTCCAAAGACTAGTATAGGTGGTGGACAGATTGAGAGTGCAGCACTTTTGCAGTTATGCAGCCACCACCAAAAGAGAATCATGTGGTAGTGAGTGATACGGAGTCCTTTTTTGGCAATTTGTGTTTCAGATTATTATACATTCATAGCAATAATGGAAAAACTCTTTTGTTAGCATGCAAGCTCACTATTGTAGAGTGAGAGTCTTGGGGAGTTTGAACTCTTGAAGTGAGATTGCAACTTGTAGTGCCTACATTTTGACTCCCACACATTTCTCATTCAATTTGTGAGTTCGTGTCACTCGCTTCATAACTTGATCTTGTTCTTGACTCATTTCATCTTGTCTTACCCTAGATTTGATTGCAAGCCCAATGCACGAGTTGCAAACCTATGTCTATAGCAAGTAGTCTCCTCTCAAAAATCAACAACTCTCACAAGATACAATACAATGCCTCCAACCAACACATCATAGGATGTAGCATTTGAGATGAGTGTCAAGCTCAACTACCTATCCAATATTTTGCACAAGGTGTCAGATCAAACAATGGTGTTACCATGTTGGTTGGATTTGCCAACACATTACCTTGGGGGTTGGGGCTACTAGAAAGAAACTTGGATATAAATGATGTCCCACCTCCATTTGAGGACATGATGCAAGACGACTCATCCCATGTTACCTTGTCCACATGTAACCCATCACCAATGTGGGGAATTTTGAATCAATTGGAGAAGGTGACAAATTGGCATGTCTTATAAGCCTGGTAAAGTTTACCACCAACACCCATAGCAAAGATGACATTATTGCGGATGGATGGCCCACTAAGATATATTCTATTATAGGCCATGCTTATTTTATGGCAACCTCATGAAAAAATGGTATATATGTTTATTGAAATTATTTAGAGGCATAAACAATGGTTTGGTTATAGTGCTTCAAGAAAGTATACAAATTCACAAATACTCGGGAGTTATTATGAGTGTCATTATGTTTACAACACACTCAAAAACAACCTTTTATTTCCCTTTCGGAGAATGTTCTTCTATTAAGTGATTCACACCCACAAAGTCCATGTTTGGTTAGGCACACCAATTTTGGTGGACGTTGCATCAATGGATCTCATGTTCATTGATTATGGTGGTTATGGACCAATGTGACACCACTCAATTTGTTGCAATAGGCATATGATTTGGTGTCACAATTCAAGGGTTTCATTATGGTTACAGTTTAGATTCAAAACGCATGTCACAAGTGGCGTGGCATCATGATTGGCCAAATGTTGCCATTTTCAATTGCAAAGTGGGCCAACACAAGCAACCTCACCCACAATCATAAGTTTTTTAGGCTCACGTTTTTTCATGACAATAATCTTCGCATGATTTGCTAGATCCAATATATTTTTGATGGGTGGAACCCAATGCTAATGAATGGGAATACATTATGGGGTTCAATACACACACTACCCAAGTTTTTGGCCTATCAAAAGTCATCGAATGTCAAGTCTTGGTTAAATCATGGACTTGAATTGTTCATTGTCTTGCTTTTAATTTCAATCAAATTAATTGGTTTCCATCCTTGGGATATCAGCCTAGGATTGGTCAAACAACATTGATTATTCAATTTCCACCCTCACACCTTGTATTCTTTATTTTGATCACCTCCTACATTTCATCTTGGGATAAACACATTTTTGTTGGGGGACAATACCATATTTAAGTTACAGCTAATGATCTTAAATATTCATGGTCACCTTTAAGATTCTACATGAAGGAAAATTGTGATGGATGCCATGAGGGTTCAATATTTGTAACAAGGGGAATAGTAATCAAATGGATTTTTGGCATCCAAGATTTTGGATTTGTTTGAAGAATTTGAAGGGATTTCAAATCCACATGGGATGGTGTTTCATGTGCATGGGGATGTTCCCATATCCACATTGTAACAATTATAGGTTATAACTTCAACCTTGGGCATTAGGGATGAACTATCATCTAAACAAGGCACCCATAACTACAAACACATGGGAACTAGAAATTGTTCTCGCAATGATACGAGGTGAGGCACACAAAATGTGACAATTATTATAAAATTATCTTCATTATTTTGTTTTTAACCTCAAGGAGTTGGGCAAATTCAAGGGGCAAGAAGTATGCATCATCTTGGATGATACCCCTATTTTCCAATGACCATATAGGTTGAGTGACATGGAACGATGGTGCAAGCTTAAACATAGGAACTTTTCAAGGCAAGGTTAGTGGAACTTTCCAAAGGGGAATATGTAGTAGACACAATTATGCCTATTTTTAAAAAAATTGATAATTGGATCTATCATTGGATGTGTGGAGATTATAGACTTGAACATGATTTGACAAATATGCCATGCCATTGCCTAAGGAGACTTTTTATCATATTAATTAGGCCAAGGTGTTTAACATTTTAGATTTATGATTTGGATATCACCAATTGTTTATCCATGAAGGTGACAAAGTGAAGATTGTATTTTGGGGCATTGACCAAAATGGAAGGATTGTTTGAATACATGGAATTTTTAGTTTTTAGGTTGAAAAATATATTTGTAAAATTTCAAAAGGTGATGGATCATGTTTTTACATGTTTAGATTTTTCCAAGTGCTACATTGATGACATCATTGTGTTTAGTTCCACCATGGAGGAACATGGTCATCACTTGTAAGACATGTTTAAATTCTTGGAGGTGCATGCATGGGTTGAAATGGCACCCATGAAAGCGTAAGTTCTTCTAATCGCAAGTGGAATATTTGGCCCACATGATTTACCCAAGAGGTTTAGGAGTTTAAAATGCCAAGGTGGATGTGATTTCCAAGGTTTTAAATCAATTAAGGTTAATCAATTGAAGGCATTTTTGAAATTAACAAACTATTACTAGCTAATGGGTCTCCTCAAGATGGGTGCATTAAACGTAGGAGTTGAAAGTTAGGCTTAGTTTTGCACCCGTCTTGAGGAGACCCATTAGAGGTCATCCTTTCCAATTACATACAAATTGGAGTGCTATGGAACAAGTAGAGGTTTAGAATAGTTCATATAAAAGGGAATGTTTGGCAAATGTTTGGGTCATGACCACATTTCAATGTTATTTGTTTGGAGCCCATTTACCTTCAATCACCAACCATTAAAGTGGTTCATGAAGTTTATTTAGTTCATTGGGAAGCTAGCAAAATGGGCTTTCGTTCTTTAGGAATATGATTTTGAAGTTAAACATTGGGTTGGAACAATCAACAAGGATGTAGATGGGTTGCATATTGTCGCAACCCTAGTTTTGGGCTCGCGACCAAGGCAAAAGTGGTTGTAAGGTTGCGAGCCAAGAGGAAGGAAGTCCGGGAGTCACATCACAAATTCCCGGGAGTGTTAGAAAGTGTGAGGGAGTATGAGGGAATGAACCCTCACACTCCCAAGGCAACTCCCACTTTGGGAGATGGAGTCCCAGTGGACTCTCAAAACTTCAGAGAGCAATTACAGGGGTCAAACCTCAATGGATTGTGACGTTCTTTATATCATTGAAAAGCTCTTGGAGCGTAAATGTCTAAAATGGGCTCGCATTGCTCATTTGGACATCTGAAACACAAGTTATGGCCAAAAGAAAGGTCGGGAGTCGAACTGCCAGTTTAACTCCCGACCACAAAAAGTTGGGAATCGACCCGATTTACTTAACTTCAGGGGGCGTGCCACATATCGTTGGAAAGCTTTCGACGAGAGATACAACTTTGCTTTAGATTTCATTGCAATCCGAGGTCTGCTCGCAAAGTTATGGGGCTCCAAAGTCGCGGGAGTCCCATTTGGCACGGTTTCGGGATTTCCATTCGGGAGTCCCGGGAAAAAGAGCCATTTGGATGTAGCCTCCGTGGAGAGCTGCAGAGTATACTATAAGGGGGAAGGTGGTGGCTTCCCCCAAGTCCGGGCCATGGTGAGTCTTGTGTGTTTGTGTTGCCCGTGGCTCATCCTAGCACCAAGGGTGCTTCAACTATGCACTAACCACTTTGTGTGGGTTATGTGCAGGCTCGTGTGAGTGAGTGAAGCTTGTCAACTCTTCATAGTCCCATCCCGGAGCTCCAACATGCCCCTCTACCCCTCAAAATGTTGTGAGCTAGGGAGCGTGCTTCGACTCCTCTTTCTTCCGTTGTTTTCTACTTGGGCTCACATTTGAGTCTTTTAAGGAGTTAGGAGTGCGTCACATATGAACCCAAGTTCTAAGGAATTAAATACCACTCGAACATGTTGGCATGGGGAAACCAATTTGGAAGCAATACTTGAATAAAATGTTGTTTCAATTTTTTGCATTTTGGGAAATGGTCACTGAGGAACATCATGTCAAATTCAAATAAATTATCCATGTAGTATAGGAATTCAAAGGTACAATATGATGACATTGTAGTATCCTATTGATGTAGAAATTTATTGATGTGATTTGACATGGTGGTGGACAAAAAAACAAAAGTTTCCAATAGTGGTTGCACTTGTAAAACAAATTTTGGGAATCCCAATTATCTAAATTGAAATTGAAAGAATATTTTCCATTGTTGGAATCCTCACATCACTCAAAAGATGTCAATTTCAAACTAACAATATGGACAAACTAATGTTTGTCCACAAAAATTGGCCATTTAATCCTTGTGTTGGTTATTTAAAACCATATGATTTGGTAACTATTTGTGAAGTAAAATTTGACTTGATAAACGAATTAGATGCCGAATTCGTGGATGAAATGGAGCATGAAGAATATGCATATGGGGATTTGTAGCTGCTAGAATTCCTTCCCGTGATGAATGTGAACATTAGACATCATCTTCCAATAGATGGTATTTATGCATAATGTTCACCCATAATTCCTAACTAAGTCTTAGTCAACTTTCAATTAAGTTTTAGTTGAATTTCAGTTAAATCTTAGTTAGGTTCTTGTTAACTTTAAATTAAGTCCTAATTAACTTTAAATTAAGTCATAATTAATTCTCAATTAAGTCCTACTTAACTCTTAATTAGATCCTTGTTAAATTTTAATTAACTCCCAGTTAAGTTTTAGTCAAATCCTAGTTAATTATAGTTAAGTCGTAGTTAACTCTAATTAACTTTTAGTTGATTCCTAGTTAAGTCCAAGTTAACTTTTAATTAAGTTTCAATTAACTCATAGTCGACCTTTAGTTAGGAAAGTTCTTAAGAAGTTTCCTTGATGCACGCATAAAAGCCTTTTTGGAAGTTTTTTTGAACTAAATCCCCAAAGGGATATAAATAGGAGTAAGACCTTTCATTTCCTTTAATTTGTTCAACACTAGTCTTAAGCATAATTTTGCACCATAACTTTGTCATGTTCTTTTCATGTTCATGTTTATATATGTTAATATAATAAAGATCCATTTCCATGTTTGTTTTGCACATCTTGTGTTCTTATTTTTAATTCTTGTGTTTTTGTTTTGGAATCATGTAATCTTATCTTGTTCCTTATTTGAAAATTAGATTTAAACCTTTCCTTTAACCTTTGTTTTTGAAGGTTTTTGTGTCTTTGACACTTCCTTACATTTGAAGACTAGCTAAATATGAAAATGATGAATTGATTACATGTGTTAGGGTTTTGCATATAAAACTTTTTCATGTTTTTAGATTTTGAGGTTTTCAATTTTCATTGTGTTTCAATGTGAAACATGGATAATTTGAAGATTCCAGATTCATGGTCTTTGAAGTTCAGTTTGTGTTGGTTTGCAGAGTTTATAATTTCTGAATTCTAAATTGTTTTGAAGGGTTGTTTGTGTCTTTGAAGATGTGCTATATGTTGTTTAGTTGTTTTTATGTTTGTGTCTTTGTGTGTTTCAAGGTTATTTTGTGTCTACCTTTTTAGAGTATGTATGTTTGTGACATTTTGGGTTTGCATTTTGCTTAAATTAGTGTTTTAAAGTGTGTATGCAATGTTTATGAAGGTTTGTTGTCTATTTTTCTTTCAGGCCCTGCTAGTTGTTGTCTTTATAGGTTTGCTATTTACTATCTGTTTATTTTGAAGGTCAACTATTTGTTGATTACTTGTCTATTTATCTTTGAAGATATATGTATAGTATATGTCTATTGTTTGTTTGTCTATTTATATTTGTTTTTGAAGGTTTGTTGTCTATCTATTTATTTGTTTATGTCATTTAGGATTATAGGTTGTGTCTGTCTTTGAAAGTTAATATGCGTTTTTGTTTTTGAGGGATTGAGTGAAGGTGTTAGTTTTTGAGGTCCATTGGATCAAGCTTGTGATCTTTGGAGCATGTTAGATGAAAAAACATGGAATAGTTTGATTAAAAAAACAATATCTAACAAAACAAACAATCATTTTGATTCATGCATGTTGGTTGGACATCAAGATGAGTTCTTATAATTAGATTTAGAATTTAGAAATATAAAAAAGACAATGTTATGCCTTTCCAAAACTCTTTGTTAATAAATTTCTTTCTTTGAACTTTGGATTGTAGTTTCATAATCTATGAACCTTTTTAAACCCTAAACATCAATAGGTCTTGTGAAAGTAAAAAAAATTGAATATTTCATCCCTAAGAACTAGGTAAATAATCAAGAGTGATTGTAAGAATTTTTGTCAAAGAACCAGAATAATTTAAAGAACTCCATAGGATATTGGGCAGGGTTTTTGATAAAGACCCAAGATTGTATACCTGCCTTCAAATGCATTGAACCAATGGACCCACCTCACACCCGTTGCTCACTTACATTTAAAAAACCCAAACCCGACCTGTTATTTGAAATTTCTAATTTCCATAGACCCATTGTGGATTTTTTTATAAAAAATCTAAAACCCAGACCCAACTATTATCAAAAAAATTACATACCCACCCCACACTGGTGTGAACTTAAAAAACATGAGCACCCACAAGCCTGATCCCATCTTGACAAAGGACCATACTTGAGAGAATCATGTCAAATAATGGTGAAGTGGGGAGAAGCAGCAGAGGAAATTTGCAGCTCAGCGAGCAAGTCCTGCAAATAATAATAATACATGAGGTAACTAAGAAGCTTAATAAGAAGCCTTATGGTGATGAGGAGCTCAAAACTAACCCATAATTTTTCACCCATATTTCAAAGCCACAAAAGAGGACAGTGTAAGCAGGGTTTAGGGTTTAGGTAGGTTCTAGTTGAGAGTCCTCTCAATAGTTGACCAATTCTGGTGATGAATTCACAGGTTTGTTAACCAGGCAGGAGGGATGATTCTAGGGTAGTTGCAGTGGAGAGGGAAGAAGAAGCTTCAGGAGAAGGATTACCTAGGGTGAGTGAAAGGAGAGTCACTACTCACTACTAGTCAGTTAAGCCTTCTGAAAGAATATTCTAGGACAGCTTTGAGGAGTTGAAAAAGGTCATGTTTTTAAAAATAAAATTGAAATAATTTTCTAATTTTTAAAAATTAATTTAAAAGCATTGTTATTAGGTCATGTGTTCATAAGAATGAATTTAAGAATGGGTGTATTTTTTTAATTTTTAAAAAATGGTTATTTGACCCACTGGAGTTGGATACTTGAAGTTTTGGGAGCAAAAGTCTTGGAAAGTCAAGTCCTTGCTTTGCTTTGCTTGCTCGCTGCTTCGTTGCGGTTGCTGAGCAATTCTGCATTACCACCGTCGATGCTTCTCGACGAAGCTGTTTTGACGGAGCTTGCTTCGCTTGACCGCCTTGACTGACGGTGATCATTTACGGCGACAGACAGGCAATTAGTTAGGGTTTTTTTTTTTTT
>Ga0209611_10004276_pt1 | contig 24491 bp, 18 predicted proteins | sample S1TSphgellanicum_3_FD_187693 | JGI IMG/M metagenome (GOLD analysis project Ga0209611, IMG submission 187693) | Host-associated microbial communities from peat moss isolated from Minnesota, USA - S1T2_Fc - Sphagnum magellanicum MG (SPAdes) (version 2) | ecosystem: Host-associated > Plants > Peat...
CCCAGGACTTGAGGTGCTCACCTCAACTGCCCAGGATCTGAGGCACCCATCCTCCTCAAAATGGGAATGCTCAAGGGGAAATAGTTTGTAGTATGTTTATATATATATATATATATATATATATATATATATATCACAAGTTTTGCATTTTATGATTTACATTTTTTTTTAAAAAAAATTATGTTTTGCAATTTTCTGAATTTGAGACATTGGAATTGTGGGTCTATTGGACCTATGGGTTTTTTCTTCAATTTTGTGATATAATCACACTGGCTGGCCATCATCCACAAGAGGAATTACTCCGAATTTGGCAATAGTGATGCGTTTTTTCACAAATTTCCTTTGTATGATTTCCTTTGGATTTCTCTTCCCCCCCAACACCACCACCCAAGTGATGAAAATGTGCCAAAAATAAAAGCTGGTAATTGGACCCCATTTCTTTTGATATTTTCATATTTTGGGTGTTACACATGTGTGTCAATGATGGTATTTGATTCAATTAGGTGAATCAATGACTACCTTTCGGTCATGGAGGTTGTTGGGAAGATGGCATAGGATATATGCACGCTTGTTGGTATTCATTTATTTGGAACCCTTAAATACATGTGAGGTTAGAGAACCATAATATGATAAATAGCTGTTAAAAACTTTGGACAGTTTATTGTAAGCAATTCATAAATAATTTCGATTTAACAAAATTCCACATTCATCCCAAACAATACATTCTACTTAGTTGCACAATGGGTAGTATATTTGAATGGTCCAAAGAAGTGGGAGTGGCAACCACAAAATTACCATTTTTTTATCACTATCCATATAGTCAATAATCATAGCCATATATACCTATAACCAATAGCCACTACCCATAGGCGATTGTCAATTTTCAATCACCAATACTCATATAATTAATGTGCACATAACGAGTAGCCAAAGTCATTAACCAATAATTGATAGTCAATTGGCAATTTCCAATAGCCAATAGCCATATAACTAATGGCCATAATGGCCAATAGCCATAGCCATTTCCACTAGTCAATAGCCATAGCTATGTAGCCAATGGCCCCCATATATACACCCTAGTCGTTAGCCCTCTAACCTCCTAGCCTTAGCCCATACAGCCCCCATTTCATAGCTCATGGGTGGGCAGCCCGTTGTTGACCCCCCCAAAAAAAAGAAGTTGTGCCTAGTTTGGGGATCCCATCCTGGGTTTCGCCTCCAATTTGGTCCCTTATTTGGACTCATTGAGGACAACATAGCTTATGTAGAGGATAAGATCAAAAGGAGGTGGTGAAAGTGGGGATCCAACTGGATATGTTGTATATTAAGACCGGCTCTCTATTCTAGAAAGGAATTCCCCACCAACCGACAATGCTAGTGCCAAGAAGTGGGATGAGAAAAGAGGGGCATGTGCCTGGTCCCAGGCTGACACCTAAAATTAACAGGAGGTCTTTAAAATGCGGGCAGTACAAAAAAAGGTAGTACTTCTGCATTTCTTTTTTCTCATGTCTGCCCATGTGCCCGAATAAAATGTTTCTGGTGAAGCCCAGACACATATAGTTGCTAACCCAGACGTGTTTGCATCCCTGAGTTATGCACCATTTTGGGGTGTGTAATTATTCTTCACTGACCCAAATGTGTTTGGGCATCACCCATTATTTTTTTTGGGAAAAAAATTATGTGAATCATGTTTAGGGCAGACAATGAAAAAAAAGAAATATAGCAATTACTTTTGTACAACTTGCATTTAAGACTTGTTGCTGGGGGCAAGGAGCTGCCAGGCCAGCTTGCCAGGCCCAGTCTCTCTTGCCTACAAGGGGGGGATGAGAAGAGAAGCATGTGCCTATTACAAGAGAAGAGTCATGTCGTCATATGCGTAGATTGGAAGACACTCCAATGTCATGTCATGTGTGTGTATCAAGAGAGAGGAGATGATGCTCCCATTGTGTGTGTGTGGGTTTGTGTGTGTGTTTTTGAGTCTTTGATCCGTTTTCTGTGAAGCTTTTGGTCTTCTTCATGGCAAGTTGTAGTAGTAGTAGTAGTAGTTCTACTACTTCTCAATGGGTTTTTCCCGTTATATACTTGGTGCTCTTGTGTTTGCTCAATGGTGGCGGAACAACAGAAGCGAAATGCTATTCGACCATCTTCGGCTTTGGGGACTCCAAGACAGACACGGGCCAAATGCAAACCGCATTCCCTTTTCAAACCGCAGCTGAGTTCTGGCCTTACGGAAAGACTTTCTTCGGTCGTCCAGTCAACCGCTATTGCGATGGCCGCCTCGTGATCGACTTCATGAGTGAGCACTGAGTACCCAATGCCCCCGATATGGGTGGTTTCTTCTTGTTGGGTATGATCCAGTTAGCTGCTAGAATGTTGCGATTGGATCATACCACCCTTTGCTCTTATAATGGAAGGGTTCAGGGTTCACGGTTTAATGTATAGGGGACGGAACAGCTTTGATGCTCTTCCTGGATTTGAGGGCCTGGCTGAAGGCAATAATAGCCCAAGGCTGCGCCTGAAAATCCAGGAATTGCCACAGAGTTGTTCCTTCTCCAAGGAAAAGAATATTTTCAAATTTAGGAACCTCACAAAAGTGTGAGGTACCCTTTTTTTCAGGATGTGCCCTTGATCAACAAACCTGTTACCTTACACTTTTGTAAGATCCCTTTTTATGAAATCGGTAACTTCTGCTGCCGGGGGAGGCACTTTGAAATACACAGGCTAAATTTGAAAAGTTCTTTATGGAGAGTTGATGTTCTTTCTTTTGAATTCAGAGTTTGTAGTAGAAGAAGAATTGAGTCGTTGGTGGCTTTGGGATTGGGGAACATGCACAGCCCAGGCATACAATCTGCCATTCTTGAGCCCATATTTTAAAGCACTCAACTCGGACTTCAGGCACGGAGTCAATTTTGCAGCCTCTTCTGCTGGTGCACGGCCTGTTATTTACAGAGGATGTCCCTTCACCCTTCCCATACAGCTTCAACAGTACCGCAGGTTCAAGCTCACCACATTATCTACAAGTATGTATGTACCTAAACCCTGTTAGCACCTACTTCCTTTGCTCATTGTTGTGTCTGTATCACCTTTTGTGCACTGTGCCCTAGACAACAAGATTTGAAATGATGTTTTGTTTAAGTAGGGTTGTTCACTGTGTTAGTGGGCCAGAATTCAGAAGTGAAGTGTGTACCAGGTTTGCATGCACACCCTTGATCAACAAAAATGAAAATTTGATCTTTGTTAAGAAAAAGGTTGTTCATGGACTGATGTTGAATGTGCTAGATTTGGAGGGGAGGTCACTCAATGCAACAGGATTCAGAACAGGATTGCATGTTGTGTCAGTTGGAGAGAATGACTATTGATTGGGTTACCATGCTGGCATGACGTTTGACCAAGTGGTGAAATAGGGACCTGATGTTGTGGGCAATATCACAGCTGTTCTCGAAGTAAGGTTTTTTTTTTGTTCATTTGGTCTTCCCCTTCCATTTGCCAATGTGATTATGTTGACACTGTGAACATGTTTGTTCTCACAATGGAAAAAACAAAAAGGCAATAATCCAATACAAGGGATTATTGCTGCCCATGGATTATGCAAGAGATGGATCTTATAACATGCTGAAAATTGGGTTTGTTGTCTGTCTTGGTGGAGTTTAGGGTCTGTACCTTGAAGGCGCTCGGGAGTTCTTTGTGATGAACATCGCTGTGGAAGGATGTGAGCCATGTCTTTTGGCACTGTTTCTAGACAGTCCTCGGAGTGACTATGATGAGTTGGGGTGCTTGAAAGGACTGAATGATGTCACCCATGCTCACAACAATGCACTGAAAGCTGCTGTTGATATGTTGAGACTCAAATACCCTGATGCAACATTCATCTACGGGGATCACTTTGGATCACATCTAAACATACTGAAGAACTACAAGAAGCATGGTGAGCAACCCTGTGACCTGATCATGTGTCTCGGCAGCTCAACACTACCGACTCTCCTTTTTTTGGTTTGACTAGTAACTGCAGTTTCTGATCCAAAGTTTGTTGCAGGATTCAAGAGTGTAACCAAGGCATGTTGTGGGAGCGGACCTTTATCAATCAATTATAATGAGAATATCACTTGTGGCATGCAAGGTTCTACTGTATGCACTGATCCTTCAAACCATGTGAGCTGGGATGGTGTCCATTTGACTGAGCATGTACACCGCCTCATAGCTTTAGATTTTCTAACGGGTTCCTTCACTGACCCACCAAATGCTCTCAGTGGTGGCTGCAATCTCAATCTTGACTTTGGCAGATTTGCTCACGGATCTGATCAGCTTTCAGAATTACATCTTGAAGTCGTTCCACAGTTATTAAGGCAGGAGAAAGACTATTTTATTTGAGGCAATAATGTGGAAAATTATCTGGTTGGATTACTTATAAGAGCTACCAAGAGGAAAGAGACTATGCACAAACTAATTTGACCACGCCTAGATGGCATGAGATGTGAGTGGTTGGTAATTCGAAATTCTACCATGTCTAGAAGGTCAGTAACAATATGCTACCAGTTGTAGTTACCTGTCAAATCTTCCATCTTTTTTGGCCTTCATTTCATGATCTTTCTTGACTACCGATCCCACGTTTCTAGAAGACATTGGCTATATTACTCTCTCAGATCCTATCTTTCAAACCCATGTAATGTGCATTTGTGGGGTGTCAAGGTTTGAGATTTGCAAGAAAAAAGGTTAAAGCCATATTATTGATTTTCAAGAGTTTGCAAAAGAAGAATGAGAACCATAGCCTACAAACAATACATCCGAAATTGATTTCATTTGTTTCCTTCTTTTGTTGCTAGTATTGTCGGCTTTTTTCAATTCTTCTAGCATATTTCAATAGACAAGGGTTTGAAAATTGATATGGATTATAGAGACATTTCATTTGGATGTTGATTAACTCTATTATGCTCTAATGATATTATTAATGACTCTTTATTGCTCACAAAATTAAAGATCTGTGGTAGGTGATTGTGATTGAAATTTCGAATATGTGTGTTGCCACCACATGATGTTTCCATTTTGATTTGTTATATGGAAGAGGTCTTCTTGCATGCATTGCTTACATGTATTCTATTATGCAATAGGATTGCAATTGAGGTTTTTGCATTGATTTTCATAACATTCAAATTTCCACAACATTTCCATCATTTCCATAACATTCACATTTTCATAGTATGTGGACTCTAAAGGTTGTGGTGTCCACTCCTCCTTGGTATCAATAACAAAATGAAATTGATGTCGATGAAATGTGTATGTGATAAGATTTGATTTAATGTAGGATTGTTATTTGTATTGAGGTTGATCATGTGTGTAGTTCCATCTCCATAAATAGCCCTTGTTAACTATCATGCACTATCATAAACCCAAGAGGAGAGTCTAAAGTTAGACAAAACCAATTATTATTGTCTAAACAATTATATTTTTTCATTATGCAAGCAAAAGTTGTTGATCTTCTTGAGAGCTCTTCAAATAAATCCATAGACTTTAAAGCAATATAAATAAGAGCTAGAGACAATTGTGTAATGTAGCGAAGGAAATACAAAACAAGAGATGGATTGGGTAATCACTAATCATGATTCAAATATGCCTTTTGAAAATCACATGTAGCATGGTGTGAAATTTCACCGTTTAGCCAAACACCTTGCCCTATAGCCATCATATCACCAATGTCTTTGATCACAACTACTATTGTTATAGCCAATTTACAAACATTTGCAAGTGACAACTTGCCATCATAACTAGTCTTAGAAAAATTACCCAATAGGCTCCACCTCACTCAACAAATTAGTTTGCCAAGGTTAATTCTCTAAGTTGTGTAACAAAATGACAACTAACCATTTTTTTCAAAAATAGTTATTTCATAATCACACAAAAGATCTCCATCAAAAAATTAAACAATCATTTCAAATTAGAAGTTATTTTCAAAATAAAAAGCTAGCAAGGTCCAGAACCTAAGGTTCTCTCTTAGCACCAAAAACCAAACAACCTTGGTTATATTAGGGTGTTTTTATTCACATGTTTGCAAAGCTTATTGAATCTTTGACGCACACTTTGAAGTACGATGCACTTCTAGAGTGGAGGCATATGAAAACAAAGCATTTGAGATATTAAATGAAGTTGGGGGAAATTTTGACCTTTTTCAAAGAATTGCTGGGGCCAATTCTTGCAAAGGCTTAGGATTATTTACAAGATCTATCCAGAGGGAGAAGACTAAGCACCAACTAATTTGACCAGGCCTAGATGGCATGAGACATGAGTGGTTTGTTGGTAATTCTAATAAGTTCTACCATGTCTAGAAGGTCAGCAAATATATGCTACCAGTCAAATCTTCCATCTTTTTTGGCATTCATTTCATTCACGATCTTTCTTGATTATGGATTCCGCATTTCTAATTGACATTGGCTATATTAGAGATATCTGTAAAGTAAGGAAAACACAGCATCAAAACCCTGAGTTTGATCATACAAGGGATGAGATTTTTTAAAAAACCTGCCAAAAAGTACATTAGCTTTCAAGGGGGGGGTGGGGTGGCGCAGGGGAACTCAGAAAGGTGGTAAACTGAGTTTCACGCCGTCTTTCCTTTTTCCTGTAGCGCCTCCATTGCTGCTACATATATTTTCACTGTTAATATATAATTTCACTGTTCCTACCCGGACAACTACTAGAATTACTCTCGAACTTTGTGCATTAAATGCTGAGTTTCAGCATTTCGTACTAGATTTAGTAAAACTTCATTACTATGCGGATAGTGCTGGAAGAGGTGATAAGGGGTGAGAGGAGGCCCAAAGACTTTACAAAAAACTCCATTACTCTCTCAGATCCTATCTTTCTTTTTGTTTATTGATTTTCTTAAATTTTCCATCTTCCCCAACCCATGTATCATCCACTATCTTTGTCAATTCTAAAGCTCCCCAAACCCGCATATAGCATCATCTAATGTTTGATCTTTCCTGGATTCCATCTTCCACAATAAGTTTCACTTTCATTCATTTCCCAACTTTCCAAGTCCACATGTGATTCAATGGACCTATAATGGCCATTATTCTTTTGACAAAAATTTGGGAAAAATTTGGGAGATTTTGTTTTTATATTCTCCACTTAAGATGAAAGCTAATATAACTTACAATATCTCTGGGCAATGTGGAAGTTGACATTTAAAGAAGTTGATTGTTGAAGCAAATGAATGAGTGGCAAAGTTCTTTACTTCAGATTGGGGGGCATAGCCACAAAAGTGTGGGTTATACACACCTGTGCATACAGAATTGGCTCTTGCTGCTGATTCTAATGGCAGAGATGGTTCTGACCCTAACAAAGGCAGCTATAATTTTTAAAGAATCACAGCCAGCATAACCCATCGTGCTGAAATGAACTTTGAGTTGATTGGCAATCCACAGAATTACACTTGGGTTTCTTTTGAAACTTGGTTTCTAGACACCGCACACCAAACATAACTACCAAATAAGCTTGGATGGAATCTACTTCAACCATTGTGGAGCAAAGTAGTGCACTCAGTGAGATGGTTGTGAGGACTTTTCATGTAAGAATATAAACTTCACATCCTCTACTAGTCATTACATAAATCAGTTCACCAGTTCAGTGAAGAGAAATGAAATCAACCTTTAATGCTTACTTGCCCAGACAATGGGTGGGTGGCCTTTCACCCAGATGTACACACCCCTAAACTCCAGACATTTCTTGTATCAGTATATTTACAGACTTGGTTGTTTTGAAGCTGCTGCAATACAAATGGACCTGCCACATATTACACACAAAAAATGACACATCATGAAAAACACAATGACATGGTTAAAAGTCAGCTGTTTCGCAACACTCTAGGCAACAAATGGTTAAAACTCAGTACAATGAAGGCTAGCCGTCTCAAGCACATAATAGATCATAAATTGATCCTAATCTGCATCAAGGTTCAGATGGTTAAACATTCAATCACAGAATTGAACATCCATCACTCATTTTAATAAGTATTGTAAAATCCATAACATCTGAATTTAGGCTCAAACTGCGCAGTGCTCTGAGAATGATCATGAAGGAAAATTTGTCCTTAGATTGATGAAATTTTTTGTCATGGAATTTTCCCAAATATTACAGAAATAATAATTGCAATATTTGTACATATTTGGACATCAAAGGATTTGAACTTGACTGACATGAATCACACATTGTCAAACTTGCATGAGAAATTGTGGTGAATATACAGTTTAGGGCGGGCTTTACAAGTTGGGTGTGCTATGCACTTACTCCTAAGGTTGTTGCAATCCTGAAGACATTGGCGACAATAACACACCAAACATCCAGTCGGTGGTGTCTTTTTCATATGGATTATTGTCCTGCACACCATTTTCTGGCTGTTAGAGATTGTAGGTGCTGCTGCTGCTTTAGATGAAAAATCTTGTGAACTGGATCTTGCCCACTATGTTTTGTGGAAAATTTGGGACACAACAAAAACAACATTCAGGATGCATTGGGTGTTCTGCCCCAGTTGTGAAATGAAGAACACATGATTAACAAAGATCCACAAATACATTCAAGCATCAGGGTAACTATTATGCCCAAAATTCTGACATGGAAACTGAGATTTCTCTTGTGACTTCTTTCTCATGCTTCTTCTTGCTCATGGGACTCATTCCCATTGATGATGACATTGGAGAAACTGCTCTGAAACAATTTTTAAAAATGGATGGATTCACATGTGCTTGCTCATAACACATGATGTGCAGAAGGGAGAAACTGGGCGTTGCTCAGTTCACAAGATGGAAGTCATGTGTTGTCAAAACACATATGGAGAACAAACAAATGAAACCAAACCAAACCCACAACCGGTCTTTGCCTCACATTTTTATTCCATAGTCTGTCTAGCTCAGACCCCCCAGGGTGCTTCCTTACCATCCATAACAGCTGAACATGGTGGAAGAAAAGTAGACAATTTTGCTGTTGTTGTCAAGCTTTTGCAGAAAGAAAATTTGTATGTATGTTGCAAGATTTGAAAAGCTAGGGTGAAGAAGTGGAGGTGAAGAAGTCGAGGGTTTCCTTCCTACAAAGGAGAGTAGTTACTGACCTGAAGATGATGGTTGTCAAATGCCTCCTTGTGCAAACGGTCAGCTGCCTGTGCCATGTCTTCAGAAGCAGACAGCCATAAGGGCCATAGCCGTTTCTCAGACTGCAGAGGAGAATCACCCATACTTTGCACACGTTTGTGCAGTTCAGCAGCTGCTGTCTCCCAATCGAAGGTGCTGTCTACTGTTTCTGTCAGCTCTTGTGCTGCCTGCAGCAGCAAATCAATTCTTCTGCTATTAGCTATCATCACCCAACCCCCGACCACAATGTTTAGGGTCAGAAACCCTAAATCCTAAACACATGCATTTGATGAGGTGGGTAAAGCTTGAAAACCTGCAGATGGGCTTGAAAGCGCAAATTCTCCACACAATGGAGCAAACAATCCTCATCGAGAGCAGTTGCAGCAGCAGCGGCCGGCGGGGATGGTTGCAGCAACAAAACCTCCCATATACTGTCATGCAACCATTCCTGCATCGAGCTCTCCAGCTTCCTTAACCTCATGTACCCCTCTCCTCCTCCTCCTCCACCCAACTTCTGCAAAGACCCAAGGGCTTCTTCTCGCAATTGTCGAGAGCTCTCTTGCCAATCCAGGTCGGAGCAGAGCGCTAACAGACGAGCCGGCGTGTCTTCTGCCATCAGATTGTCCATCTCCATATCGGCTGTTGTTGGCAGCAAGCTGTCGGATGATAGTACTACCGCTGCCCGAGCAGCACACTGCACTCCTCCTCTCGGCACCTTTCGGATCACAACATGATGTTGTGGGTATCTCGGCAAAGGCAAAAATGAGTATAAACCTGTCAACCCCCTGGACGATGCTGCTGGGGTTGTTCTCTTACTGTCGGCACAGGGATGGCTGTAGCACCTACCCGGAACCATGACTGTTGCACTTCCCATCTCTTCAACTCTTGTTCTTGCTCTTGTTGTTCTCCTCTTCTTAGCTCAGAGCTGATGCTTCACAGTCACCTCTTCAAGATGGAAATTCTTAAGCAGCAGCAATTGTTGAAAGCACACAACCCATCTGCAGAAAAACTTTGTGGTAGCAAATTCTCCTCCCTTTTCTCTCAAAACTCTCTTCCTCTCTCACGTGGAGAAATCAATTCAGCAAAACGGATTCACTGAACCGTATCTATGTCAGGATGGTGCTTTCCGCAACAAAACAAACAACAGTGCAACAAAGCTCTCCTGCAACAAATGTTTTCTCACGAGGAATCGGCTTGAGAGTTCTTCCACATACGGCAGACAACAAACCCCCGTAAATCCAAAAGGAATCGCGAGGCCTTTTCAGGAGACCGGGTTCTTTTCATTTGTTTGTGCGGGGCGGGGCGAGGCGGCGTTTCCATTCTTATGATAACCCCCGGTTCCGGTTATTTTAAAACATCTGAATATCCTACCGGGTCCGGGTATTTCAAACCTCTCAAAGCAGTGTCGAGAGGTTCATGAAAGAACCGCCAAAGAACTGGCGGGTTTCGACCTGGTCACCTATGTGACCGTTTCAACAAACGAGAACCGCAGTCACGTAGGATACCCGGGTAATTTTAATTTTCGTTAACCGCGGTTACCAACTATGCTACCCTGAATTATACCCGCTTGGGGGGGGGGTTTGGTGCGCAGTTTCTTATACCCGTCCCCGCACCGGGAACTTTTTTTTTCCCCAGAGTGAACCCGTGCGCTGTTCTTTCAGGACGGGCGCGACCCCCACGGGGAAGCCATAAGGGTGACCCTGAGAAAGCATGGGTCGTTTGCACTTTTTGGATAAGTTCGTTCTTTTCAGTACTAGCTGTTACTTTAGGGGGACCCAGGTAGGTAGGTAGGTAGGTAGGTGGGTAGGTAGGTGCCTAGAAAGACTTTCCATAGTTACTTATTCTATGAAAATTTGCTCAAGAGTTCAGAAGAACATAGCAGGTTGTAGGGAGCATACTAGTGTTATTCTCCCTAACTATATCACATATCTTGCTGCAATACGACATTTTCGTACCTTCCTAATTCCTTTTTGTAAGTTCCTAGTCATTGGTTGGTTGGACCTCATAACTCATGCTCTTTTTGTGTCTCATTCATTATAAAATCCCATCATCTCTTGGTGGTGCTGTACAATGGGATTTGTCTTGTAACTAAGTGTGTGTGCACTTCTTTGTTTATTATGAATAGTCTCGATGCTACTGTGGTGGTGCTCACACACCTCGACTATTCAGGATAACCTCTGCATCATTGCCAGTTTAGCTAGTCCAATAAATGTGTAATTTTTTAATATAAATCAATATTGCAAAAAGTGGATAATTTTGAAATTTTGGTACCAAATGCATGATTGTGATGAATTAATGAATGATTATAATAACTTCCTGAAATGCAATGGAAAAATGCTTTGATAAGGTAAATTCCACTTAGGAATGTATCTTGAGGTGCAATGTGTTTACTTTTTACATTGGTAGGGTGAGATTGCTGTTCCATCGGGTGGTGCTGCTTTCTTCTCTCAGGTCCTGGTCCACAAGAGTAACTAGGGTTCTCCCACCATCAATCCGCACATTACAAGTGGAACTTGCAGGACCAAAAGTGGAACCAGCGGATAACCCACCTGCCCCACCACCTTAGTTAAAGGTGAAAAATTGTACTTCAATGAAACACTAAAACCGGGTTACATGTTATGCAAAAACTTGGCATCTGGCCTTGTGCATGAGGCCCAACTATTTCCATAAGTCTTACCTAAAGCAAGATAGGTGATCCCCCTTGGATGTGATATGGATCATGATAACTCAATTTCTTTTGTAGAGTTGCCTTTCAAGTCTCCTCTCTCCTTTTGCTCATGAATTTCAAGAGGAAGGGAGCATAACATCCCCTTATGTACTTTGTTAGTTTGAGTGTAGCACCTACATGGTTTTATCATAGTGCTTGAATAACATCAACATTGTAAATAGGTCAAATGAATTAAAACACAACAACCTAATGGATGGAATTAAATTATTGATAGATACCTAACGTGTCTCCTGAATGGTTGTTGGTTCAAAATTGGTAAGCAACTGCAAGTTATGTAAGGCATGCAACACAACGAGTGTGATAATGGGTCATGAATTGTGCAACCATGAAAAACCATTGCCCATTAACACATGTGAAGTTTTGTGTAAGGGTGTTTAACTTCCTCTAAGAAGGGGAGACCATTCAGACCTATCATACCTTGTGGATGGTTCACACAAACATGTACCTATCAAGTTGAGTGGGTTTAATGATAACATCCACCAAAATGAGGACCTTAATCAATCTAAACTAAACCCAAGACATCAATTAACTTATGCAACTTCTCAAGATGTTAATTGGGAGACAATTATTCTACAGATGAATAAAAATATTTCAAATCAAGATAAGTGATTAAAGAAATCCATTTCATGAATCACAAATAGATTAGATCTAGCAAGTTTTTAATGTGAATATATTAAATTTTTCTTCATTTGACATATAATAATATTCCAATGTTGGGAAGTTTGAATATTATATTTTTTTCCAATTCAAAAGTTAACTTACTTCACCAGGGCTTTTATTATGCAAATTAAGTTTTTTTGGATATAGTAGGAATTGCACCTATGTTACTACTCACTACCAAAATATTCGTCAATAAGGCTTTCATTTATATTTTAAAATGATGGACATGCCTTTTGGTCAAGTCCTTTACTATAGCACCTTTGAAGGTGAGTAAAACGAGAACACACATCAAACAAAAAGAAAATCTAGGTGCGCATGAAGAAATTTTTAATATATATATATATATATATATATATATCATATATATGAAGAAATGCAAAAAAGTTTGAGGTCTAAAAACAATTGCCTCGACCTTAGGTCGAGAAATTTGTTCCCAAGGTATCGTTTGGGTATCTATGTAGAACCTATTCATAACTTATTCTCCTTTCCAGTTTGATCCTAAGTCTTCGAATGGGCTTGACTCGATCTTATTTGTTTAAGGGCAAAATTGTTGAACGGAAATCCTAATTTCGGCTTGCTTGGGAAACCATGTTAAAATTTAACAAGTATTTAAGCTTTCAAGGCCAAGAAAAAAAACCCTTAATTTGAAAATTGAAACCTAAAATACATTATTGAATTAACTACATACCAAATATTGTAATATATTATTTAGTAAAAAATAAAATTTGTTGGAACCATTTTTCAAAAAAGGTCATCATAATGGTGATTAGTTACAATTTTGAATGAATGGTCAATGGATGAGGGTGTACAGGTTAATCATATATATCACTTATGTGAAATGTGATGATACCATGTCAAATCATCATTTGTGATTAAATGTTGTATACAATTTCACTTATACAACTAATAGAATTTTAATTATACGTGTTAATTGCAACTTATTTTTAATTACAAATTACAATTGCAAATTGAGATTTTTTTTTCTAATGTATCACAATTTGTAAAAATTGATGGTTTTTTTAAACAAGGTTTCTAGTCCCCTTTAGACCTTCACCATTTCCATCAGTTTTTGCCATTTTACTTCATGTTCATTATTTAGACCAAATTTGTCTACTTCTATGGGCAATAAAAAAAAACAATTAGAATTTTTCAAGCTAAAACCATTGACCATGGGCATTCGTCCCAAATAGTCACCAAGAATAAAAACAAAACTAACATCATTACTAAAAGATCCAAGATGGGTGTTTAGCTTCATTACAATCTAACTTTTATTTGCAACATTTCCAACTCATTCTCCAAAACCTTCCACTATAACATCTTATGGAACTTGCCATAGCCAAAGATCATCAAAAGCTTCCAAACAAAACATAGTTTGCTTATTGTCTTGATATGAATTCCACAAAAGCAACACCACACATTTGCCATTACCATCAATGTGCAACACAAAATCAACCAACATCTAAAAACCAACATTTCTTGAACCTAAACCCTAAAAACTCCACAAAAGATGAGTACTAACTAACCAATTTCTTGCCTTTTTTCATTTTGGCTCCATGGTCCTCTTTTCATCTGCTAGGTTTTCATCTAGCAAAAACTTTGTTTACTTCCATTTCATCTTACACAACCATGTGCAAAAAATCACCTTCAATATGTGAAATATGTCAAAAATTAATGAAGTAGGATATTATCTTACAAAATGAAACTATGGTCATATGGAATGGAATCAAAAAAACGTAGAATAACTAATGTGACATGTGTTGTTGAATAATTATTGTAACATAATTTTACTATATATATTGCTTGAATGGGCAAAAGCATTCTATCACAATGTGATGGTAACTATTAACATTTTGTTGCAAGTTGAATGAATGTTTTTTAAAAGAAAAAAATTGAAGAAAAGTCTAAAAACATTGCCACTTTTCTTTACACAGTTCAATTAGGTAGGCAAAAAATAAGGATGTTAATTTTTTTTTCTTCATATTCTTCAAAGCCAAATTGATTAAATTGACTTAGACAATTGCACCTTAGCTACATTAAAAAAAATTGGTACCTAAGTTCACCTTGTTTTGTGTGAAATCCAATTTCCTTGAAACTTTGTTTTTTCTACTTTTATTGAATTTGTATGAAAAATTTACCTTCTATTGTTTGAAATCCAACTTCTTTAAAAACTTGGCTTTTGATTTATTTTTCAATTTCAGAAATCACTCAAAATCAAATAACTTTTGCATTTCAAGTTTGATAATTACAAAACAACCTCAATACACCCATACTTATTGAGGTTTTTCTAACAATTCCAAGAACATAGCTCAGGGCCCCATGGTTTGAAAGTTCATCACCATGAGGAACAAAGAAAACAAGCAAACTACCTTCCTTAATCTAAGGTAGTGTTGCCTTTGCCATTGGCCCAAGTGTCAACTTGTTTCCTAACTAATTTAATTTGAATTTTGATGTTTATTAAATCTCCACTGAAAAAGATTACTCAAAATTCATAGCTTCAACACCTTAGGCTTTAAGGTTATGAAATTATTGTCATAAAATTTTATTCATTTAATGTTTTCCAAGAAAGTGAAGACTATGCCTTGCAATGTGTTGCAAAGCTTCTTTTGACCAAGTATCCTCATTTCAATTTGCCCCAAAGGTAGGAGATGCTAAAAAAATTAGTTTTGACTATATTAAATTTTTAATGACAAAATCACTCATTATTCAATAACTCTTGCATTATAGGTCTAAACACAAAAAAATTGCGTCAAACGAACCACTCATCAAAGGATTTCCAACAATACCAAAAACATGGTGGGGGGCATTGTGTATTGGGAGATCTCAACATGACAAACAACAACCTTCCTTAATAGATAGACTAGTGTGACACATGCTATTGGCCCAAGTCTAAACATGACCCCACATTGTGAAAAAAAAAAATTAAAAATTAACTTAATAATGACAAAAATTACTCACAATTCAATATTTCACCCACCTTAAATCTACAAATTATGAAACTACCTCCATAAAATCATACTTATGGAAGGCTTTCCAATGATACCAAGAGCACATTCCAATTTCCTTAAAAAAAATTTGATTTCATTTTATTGAATTTTCAATGAAAATTTTATTCAATATTCAATAACTACTACATCACATGTTTAAACATCATGAAACCATCTTGGTGAATTTGTCCTCACCAAATGTGTGGTGAGTTGGGAGATTTCAATGTGACAAACAAAAAAAGACAAGCAAACTACCTTCCTTCCTTAATAGATAGATGTTGGTCAAGTTAAACATAATGGCTATCTCAATTTACATGTTTGGGGGAGGTCACTTATGGAAGTTTTCACAAGAGTTGCCATCCAATGAACTTTTCTATAAACAAATTTCTTAAATATTATCATGCGTGGAAAGGGGACAAATGATGAATGAATTTCATCCATATCATGAAAAGTGAATAATGATGGAAACATATTTTATCCATTACGGATTTGAAGTGATGATCAATGAGTTAAATGATGATAGATGACCTTTAAATCATTGTACATGAAGGATGAACTTCAATCCATTGGTGATGAAATTAAAGAATGAAAGAACTAATTTCATTAGTTGTGAATAATAAAAAGGTGGAAGAGGGGGCAGAATGTGCAGTGAGGGCACCTTCTGGGACATGAATGCGTTTCGAATGCAGATTCTGCATTAAATAAGCACTCTGATTTTTTCAAAACCTCATAGACCCTCAAAATCTCTCCTTTTGCTTCCAGAAGGTCTCAATTCTGCAATTTAAAATGCCGAAAAGTGGCGGAATATGACCTCAACATCCACTAATTATGTGTCCAGTGGAAGGCCGGGTCGACAGTCGAGAGAACGTTATGTTGTTCTCGAGTCTTTGGGAACTCAAATTACTTTGTTCTCAGGCGTGGGAACTCAAGACCCCAAATGCAACTTGCCCTTGCCCAACATTAAAAACCGACGTAAAATTTGTATCTGCCCTAAATAAGAAGATAATAAGCAATGCTTGCCTTTGGAGGCTTATTAGAAGATTATGCGAAGTGTTTTTCCTTTTTGGCGAATTTTTGCCAATTGGCGACCCAAAAAAAATAAATCCAATTCTACTTATTCAAAGGACTTTTGTGAAAAACAATGGTCAAAAGTTGCTACATTTGGAAGTTTTTTTTTTTCCCTCCCCTGAAATCGCCATATTTAGATAATAGGTTCCTGCAGGTGGCCAAAGTATATCTGGATTTTTAAAAATTTGTCTACTTTCTTCTTCTGACCTGTAACCGAATTTGGCTAATTCCTATTGTAGATGATCGCCAATGTGGCTACATCACAAAATTGGAAAAAAAGAAAAAAAGAAAAAAAAAAGCATCCCTAATCAGTTTTTTTATTAAAAAAATAATTTATAATTTTGTGGTTTCAAAAGTTTTGTGAAAAAATTCAAAATTTAGCAAAATTTTCCGAATTTATACTAAAAACAAATTTCAATTTTTTGTTGCCACAGCACGAAAATTCGCCAAAAAAAAGGGGGCGTTTGCTGCCCTGATTTTGATTTCTAAGGCGCCTGCAAAATAAAAAAGGAAAAAAGTTAGGTCAGGGTTTGATATTTGTGGCCAAAGTTAAATAACCGATTAAGGAACCGCAGGTTATTCAATACAAACCCGGTCCAAGGGTTTTATTTCTTGCCCGCGAGGTGGCTTTGGCTGCTTTTTTCTGCTGCCCTGGGGGCACTGCCGCCTTAGCGGCGGCTCTCCGCGAGATGGGTTTTGCTGCTTTTTGTTGCTGCCCGAGGTGCACTGCCGCCTTAGCCGCGGCTCTTAGCGAGCGGAGCTTTGTCCCTCGTACACGCTCTGAACAAGCGAGCGAGCAAGCAACCAAGCCCTTTCTGCGTTTGGAGTGTGGAGTGCGAGGAAGGCTCCGGCGATTGCCGTCCGCGAAGATTACTTTCCAAGGATGTCTTTGCTTCTGTGAATTACCCGCGGATTGTACGCGAAGCCGCCTTCTTCTTCCGCAGTGTTGGGGGTATGTTTGCAGCTTTCTTTTGCTCTTATTTTTTTCTTCCTTGCGTTGGCGTACGGTAATTTTCTGCTAACGTTTTATGTTCGTGGATTTCCGACGCTTAGTTTCATCTGCTGCTTCTTTCTTCTTCTTGGCGGCTCTTTACAAGTTCATATGCTCCGCAATTTCGGTGTGGTTGTTCCGTTGTTTCGATCCAAAGAGTTGTGCTAGGGTTTCGGATCCCGAGGTTAGATTGTTGTTGTTGTTGTTGTTATTGCTTCCCACCGGCGAAAGGCATGGCACGTTTCGACTGCCTTTTTCCTGCGTAGAAAGAAAGAAAGCAAGCTCTTCATCATCTTTGTAGTTTAAAGCTCCATCGGGCATCCTGTGGCCAGACAACTCTTTTTGTTTTCCACCAGGTAAGGGCACGAAGCGTTTCGAACGCCTTGCCCTTTTTCCATTCGTAAGAAGCTCTTCTGCATCATCTTCTATAGAAATCAATCGCTTGTCAAACAGGGGAGACAGTTGCTGAAGAAGGGGAGTTGGTGCAGATGATTGAGTAGTTTTTAATTTCTAGCTCTTTGATGCCTTTTGTTGTAATTTACATTCAATTTCATGCGGCAAGTCTCCAACCCCCATCCATTCATGTTTTTTTTCAATTCCACAAAGATCAAGCTTCCAGAATTTGCCTCTTTACTGAGTCTGCAAACGCTTGCTCTTCCAACAGATGTAGCAACTTGCTGCCCTATGCATGCTTGAATGCCCTTGCATACTGGTTGGTAAGTTTCTGGTTTCTACTTAACATCTTCAACAACTTTGTGTCAGACAGAAACCTAAATATTTGTTCCTCCACTCTGAACTTGTTTCATTTGGGATGGTCCAATTTGAGAGTTTTAGATGTCAATTTTTTTCTGCTAAGCTTTTGTGTCTGCACTTGGTTGCAGATTATCTTCTAGTTGCTTTCTTAAATTTGTTCTTGATTTCTGATTCTGTCAGGAGGAAGACGGCGGAGAATGGTGGTATCCTAATAGCAGTAGCTGGAGTATTGAAACAACTCAACAACAGAATGGCAGAGGATATTGTAGCTTATCGGGGCAAAGGGAGTTCGACCCTGGATCATGATGAAGTTCCTACCTGTGCAATGTGTATGGAGGTTCTTGGTACCTATGGAGGGCCTGCTTCCTTGACCTGTGGTCACAATGGCTGCTTGGCATGTCTTCAACAGGTCTGTTTCATTTGTTGCTATCTTCATATAAGGCCTTTGTTATGCTTGGGGATTTGTTCATTGTGTAAAAGGTGGGTTCCACAATTGTGCAGGTTCAGAGGCACTCTGCACTGCCTCTATGCCCTCTCTGCCGAACACCATTCGATGCTGACCTCACTCTCTGCCTAAATTTGGAGTTACGTGATGCCCTGGACCATGCACAGGCAGCCAGATCAGCTGTGCACTTTGCAGCAGCAGAGTCTCAATGGCAGGTCTCACAACATAAAGGTCTGGAAGGAGAGGGGCAGAAGGGGCGCAGTCGTTATCAATGTGACCTTCCTTGGCCTGAAGAAACTGGGCCATGGATTCCAGTGACTTCTGCAAAGGGTGGGAAGGAGGGGAGCAGTGCTGTTGTTGAAGACAACAGAGGCCACCAAAGTGACTATATGGGGGGGCAGAATACCAATACAGACCTGAATGTGTGGAATGTTTTGAGGGGAGCTTTAGCTATGGTAACTGGACTGGGACGACCAGGACCTGTGGGATATGGTGATCGTGCACCTGATTGGCAGCCTGCTGGCAGTTATGGAGATGAGAGTGCAGTGTTGGACAGATACGACCTAGAGAACTCTTGGAGAAGTAGCTATGGAGGTGGCCATAGTCCCAGTGCTCCACCTCTCTTGCACAGGGGTAGTGTGGATGATATTCGAGCAGTGAGGGCTCTTCTGGATGCAGAACCTCCAGAGTGGATGCCTGACAGTGCTGCATCTGCATGCATGCAATGTGCTGCCAGCTTCCGCCCCGTGACCTGTGGCCGCCATCACTGTCGATTTTGTGGCGGCTTGTTTTGTCGGAGGTGCTCATTAGGAAAGTGCTTATTGCCAGTGAAGTTCCGAGAACGGGCCCCCCAAAGGGTATGTGATACATGCTTTGAAAGGTTGGAGCCCATACAGCGTACTCTGGCTGACAGGGTCAGCAATGCTGCTCAGGTGAGTAAATTAGGGTGCTGGCATACAGGGATTTGGACCATAATTAGGGGATCTCTTTGTAGGCTGTGTAAAGTGTTATCAGGAGAAGACTATTATCAAGTTGGTTCTGCTGTTTAGCCTGTGTGTACTTTTGTGTAGTTTGATCCTAATAACAGGATTCTACTGTTGGATAGGTGGCAACACATGATGTGACAGATATGAGCTGCATGAGGGGGTGGCTCAACAGTCCTGTTGGTCTCTCCATGGAACAGGAAATTTACAAAGCTACCAACACTGTGCGCAGCTACTACAAGGTGCTTTATAATTCTCTAGCTGTCTGCAGCTTATATAATGTCTTAGGTCCATGCTGCATGAATTCAACCCTGAAACTGAAATTGTTTGGAGTGCAGATTGGGAAGCTAAAACCGGAGAGGTCGATACCTGATACTGTTCTAAAAGGAGCTCGAGGGCTAGCCATTCTTACAGTTATGAAGGCTGGGATGATGGTCACCTACAAGCTTGGCACTGGATTGGTTATTGCTCGGAGAGCAGATGGTTCTTGGTCTGCCCCATCAGCTGTTGCTTCTGTTGGTCTTGGTTGGGGTGCGCAAGTAAGGGTGTTTCTCTTGCATTTCCTGTAAAATTTGGATGGATGTTAGTTTTCTCTTTGTTGGTTGACTAGTTGGTTATTTTTACCTTTGTGAGTTGATTTTCATCTTTGAGTCTAGAAGCATTTGCTCTGCTGGCGTACAATATGTGTCTGAACAATATCTTGTATGTTTGTATGTTTGTGCTGGAATATTTGAAATGCTTCTCTGGGCCGATTGTCACTTTACTTTCACTGACTTGTATGGTAAAGGTGGGAGGGGAGCTGACAGACTTCATCATTGTACTCCGCACAGCAAAGGCAGTCAAAGCATTTGGTGGACGTGCCCATCTCTCATTGGGTGCAGGCATGAGTGCTGCTGCTGGCCCTGTAGGTAGAGCTGCAGAGGCAGATCTTCGTGCTGGTGATGGTGGGGCAGCTGCTTGCTATACTTACAGCTGCAGCAAAGGTGAAAGCTCTGTTTATGGCAACTGTATGTCAATGTCATTTGGACTATTCTTTCTCTTGACCTGCAACTCCCAGGTTAGAATTGCTCATTTTGTGGTTGTCTTGAACAGGGGCTTTTGTTGGGGTCTCATTGGAGTATAATGTGGTGGCAACACGCACTGCCACAAATTTGAATTTCTATGGAGATGCATATCTCACTGCAACAGACATATTGTTGGGTCCAGTTCCACAGCCAAGGGCAGCAGCGCCCCTTTATGCTGCACTGCAATCTTTATTTGGGAAAGTGGATTCAATCACTTCTGACTAGACACCACCATTCTGCTTTGTAACAAAAAATGGTCGTTGGTAAGTGATGTTCAAGCAATTGAAGTTTGATCTGTACAAATTATGATGAAGATACCTCCTAGCAGACTTGGGCTGCATTGTGAATATGGATGATAGCTCCAAATACCCTTCTCAGTGTTTAGCATATTTTCAATTGGTCACCTTCGGGCTGTGGTTGAATTAAGGAATATGCACTAGGACATTTTTTTCAATGTAGCACAGGTGTTGTTCCCAGCACACTATGCAAGGTGGGGTGTATATTAAGTGCTCTGCTTTGATGATGACCGAATATCTTCCATACTGTGTAGAAGTGACTGTTATAGCAGCTCCCTTGGGCTTGTTATGAAATACTTGAACAATAAAAGATGGAATGTGCTATCTGCAGGCTACGCACATCTTAGAAGGAGATTCTTTGCATGTCTGTGTTAGATGATTTTGTCAGAAGATTGCAGCATTCTTGAACTGTTGACATCTTGACAGGTTAGTAAAAAAGGTTGAAGATGAATTCAGTCTTGCTGTGAAGAGATGGCAGTTTGAGAAACCTTTTGGAGTTTGATCAAAAGGTTTGTGAAACCTTTGTTCAATTTCATGTCATTTGGGGATTTGGGAATAAGCTGCCAAACTTTTCCAAAACCACAAAAGAAGGGAAAAGATTTGTCCATCCAAATAGGTTTGCAAATATTTTGGCCCTTCAAATTTGGTGGTGCCATGGGTATCATTTGCTAAGTGAATGACTGTAAGAGAAATGCCTATGAAGAGTTGATGATGGAACACCTGACATCAGAAGATAGAATTCAGCATGAGTACATACTGTAGTTTTCAAAAACAAGAAGCAAGTAGAATTGAAGTGAAAATGAAGTGTGTTGTGCAAGAAATTTGACCACGTATCAATTGATTCACCAACTTTCAACTTTCAGTGGCGAATGTCCTTGCTTGAAGATGAAAAAGGCTTGGCAAGAAAATGAGATGTCCAAAATAGGAATACATAGTATAAGTTTGATCTAGGTGTGAAGATGAAAGAGGCTTGGCAAGAAATTGGGAGTTGGACCAAAATAGTAAACACAATATAAGTTTATGAAAAAAGCTTGGCAAGAAAATGGGAGTTTGTCCAAAATAGGAAACATGGTATATCACAGGCTAGGGTCAGTTTCAATCATTAAGCAATCCTTAAAAACTTTTAACAAAATATTCTAAAGAAGAGAGATGAAGGTGTTGAAATCCTTGATAAATTCACATCTCAAGTGATGAAATATGTAGACACTTGCAATGAAATTTGGAGATGTATCAAAAATTTGCATCATCCTTTTGTGTAGCAAAATTCTCAAACATTTACTCATTTAAGATGCTCATTATTCATTAAGAGGGAGAGACTACTACGGCTTCATCAACACATGTCCTCTCACTCCATGGAGGGTATTATACCTCAAATGAACTTCACAGAAATTTTGAGTTTTCATCAAAAGTTTTTTTTTATAATAAACCTTTTTGAAAAGATAACTGATTTTCAAAAAAATAATTAATCATTTTTTTAATGTGCTGAACCTGATCCTAACCTATAGTAAAGTTTGATCTAGATGGGAAGATGAAATAGGTTTTAGCAAGAAATCGAGAGTTAGTCCAAAATAGTGAACACAATATAACTTTGGTCTACAGTACAATTGTGTACATGAGGATATGGATACAAAGGGCAGGAACACAAGGATACATGTAGGGTATAAGGATACAAAGCATATTGATTTTCAGGTAAGTCAAAATGGGGATGGAGAAAAAATCACATGGAAAGCCTGCCAAGAGAGACATTAGCTAACTTTAATGTATTGACTCAAATTGGTATAACCATGGGCATAATAACTTGATTTTGAATTCATTACATTCTTAAATGTTGTGATTTACTTTTGTTTAAGAAGGGCCAAGATTGCGGTCAAGCAATCAAGATAGTCAGTTTTGGGGTAAAAATTGTACTACTTTGTTGCCCCCTTGAGGTGGTTACAACTTACATACCAATATCACATAAGAAAGAAGACAATCGGCTTTTTGGTATGAAAAGTGAATTACTCCTATTACACCTAACCTTATTCGTAACCCTCTTAAAATACCATAGAGTGAGAGAATCCATTAAATGTCACCACAATAGACCAAAAAAGCATTTGGCTTGTTGATGGAACAAAGCTAAGGGAGTCAGTCAGTCACCCATGTTACCACTTGAGTTTATTGAAGAACCAAACTTCACAAAGCACACACAGGAGAACAGAAGGTAAGAAATCCAAGGAAGAAAGTCAAAGCTGGGGGTTGAACACTAAACTGATTAGTCCTTTCTTTCACACTGGCTGTACAGTGACATGAAGCTCAGTTCGCCTCATACATTATTCAAGCAGGGAGCTTTATATGTACTGTACTGTACTGTACTACTTGGCTGCATGAACAGTCTGTATATTGACATCTCTCATTAACTAACATACAGAAGAGTAATATAATCCTGCTAAAATATTTCATCTTGTGTGTTTCCACTGAGAATCGTGATCTAACCAAAGTGAAATTGCTGGTTTCATTAACAGCTGGATTCATAGTTGAAAAGGCAAACTTCACACAGCCATACCATTGATGGAGTAGGAAGCTCACAACCATCTGCAAACAGCTGGTAGTGTGTGATTGCATCCCACCTCAGGCTGTGTACCAAGGGTGTTCAAGGAAGATGGGCACAACCTCATCTGCACCCACACAAGAATTCAGTGGGAGGCTCAGTAAGCTTCCTCAAGTCTGTCGCAACTTCCACATATCACAACTAAATCTTCGTAACTATCAAGAACTTCCCCACTATCAAGTCAACCTGAATAGAATTGACAGGTAACCTGACCTGATAACGAGGTTATGGAAATTTCAGATCTGATAACATATTGGCAGGCAAGAAGGAAACAAAGAAAAAACCATGAAAAACAGAGACCCCCACACTTCAAACAGACAAATGAGCAAAGTGGTTGAACGGCAGCAATAGTCACAAACAATGTTTAATGACCTTCAATGTCACAACAAACAGATTAGACTTTGGATCCAAAGAGGGATGATCAAAGGTATCTACAAAAAGCTCACCAATTATCCCCTCACTTCAGATACTAACACACATAAACTTACATTCACAAGAAATGAGAACCTTGAATAGCTGTGCAAGGGTAAATATTCCTAATTGTGTCACAAGATGGGGCAACAAGGATGCTCCAACTGGATAACCTGGTATCAAACTCCAAACTAGATATGTTTGAGCTAGCTATAGTAAGAAGCAAAATACATCAATGTATGGACCTGTACAGAGATTTATTGGGGAACCACCATGCATCCTCCTTGTTGCTACCACAGATTGAAGTCTCCGAAAGTGTTTTCACCACTGTATGTAAAATACAGAAAGCCATCTTCATCCTTGTGCTCTTCGTATATTGATGACATCATGGCAGCTGTGAAACATGTGAAG
>Ga0209611_10004277_pt1 | contig 24489 bp, 12 predicted proteins | sample S1TSphgellanicum_3_FD_187693 | JGI IMG/M metagenome (GOLD analysis project Ga0209611, IMG submission 187693) | Host-associated microbial communities from peat moss isolated from Minnesota, USA - S1T2_Fc - Sphagnum magellanicum MG (SPAdes) (version 2) | ecosystem: Host-associated > Plants > Peat...
CTCCAGTCACAGGACATCACCAGCATCCTGCACTCATGCTGGCTTGGGAGGCTCCTCCCAATTGCCATTAGTGAATACACAGATTTTCAACATGTTATTGTGTGTGTTTGATATCAGTATTTATTTTTTGGGACAATTTTTTTGGGGCAAAAAATCATCAGTGGGTGACATAGTTTTCTGAAAAGACAATATTTTGTCACGAATTCCCTTTTTAAAAAATTGTCAAATTGTGACAGAAAACTGATTTTTTAGGGGGATAGTGTCGCCACATTCACCTCTACTACTGTCTATACATTTATGAGTTCTCTGGAAAAGAGTCGCCAGTAAAGTGGAAATCTGCCTAGGGATGCTCGCCATTGTGGCGACGTCAGGGAATTGCAAAAAAACACATTGGTCCAAAATGGCAAAACTCTTTTCTACTTAAAAAGTGTACTTCCCACTGAAAACAGATTTGTTGGAATTCTTTTGTCCTTTCAGTTCAACATTTTTCATAATTTTTTTTGTTGGATGCTACCAACCATTGGTGGAAACAATTTGCAAAGTTACACTTTAGAGGAATTTGCAAAATGACATTTACAAGTTGTAATCTTCATGTGCAGTTAGTCGTCACAAATATGACACAAAATTTATGGATATTCATCCTTCATCCATGAGAGAAACTTTTTTGTATTTGTGTAAGGACCAATAATCAATTAACCAAATCATTATTTGACTCCTTGACGTTGAGAATTCTTCCACAACATCCACAAAATATGGAACAAGAATATGATGTACAAAATACTAGCATGTTTTCAAGTTTGAATAGTGGTTTTGTGCCATTATGAAATGAAATCCATAATCCAAGTATTTCCTTCCACTTTCAAATTTGGGCAACCAACAATATGTTTTAATATAGCAAAAATAACTTGAAAACAAAACAATGTACCATTGGATGCAAATGATATGTAACATATCACTTATTGCTTGTTTTCCATTCCAATCACCTTTATATCTTTTGAGCTTTTTTTTCTCATATGCATTCGTGCCCCATTGGAGCGAGGTTGATGCCTACTCAAGATTTATGACACATTTGAGTTTTTATATGTTATACAATATTTATTATGTTGTTGAAATGGTATCATACATGTTTGAAACTATAGTGTGAACATCATGATCCATTGAAATAAGTAGGTTAATCACAAGATTCATAGTCTAGAAACAAAATGTATCTCACCAAGGTGTTGGTTTGCTAAAATAGCTAAAATATGTTCAAATATTCAATGGTTTAGTATTCTATAATGCTCAAAGGTAGGTTGCAAATTGAAGGCCACAATTGAAAAAGAAATAATCTTCATGGAGTCCACATAATTTGTACTTTATATAGTCATGAATTTCAAGAAAGCTACATTTGCAATTCAAAACTTTAGACACATGGTGCCTCATATCAATCATAACAATATTTCAATAGTCACTTGAAAAATTTATAAGATATTATTACAACTTGTTTTGAACACGTTGAAGAATGGGTCAATCTAAGCCCCCCAAAAAAGGGTATTTCATTTTATGGACAATCAAAAAACCTTTATTCAAATGTTTAACATCTTAATGTGTTGTATATAATTTTATTGGGGTTAATACAACTATCAAAAGATGTACATAGATGTTAGTTAGCAATGTCATGATTTGTACATAACTATTTTGGCAATATAAAAATATCATGTGTTGAAATACCGATGTGCAATTTCAAACAAACTAGTGCATGCATAAAATACTATCAAAATACCATCAAAATTATTCACATATACTTCATTTTTTGTATTTATGATGCATTTGTTCTATTATTAAACATTTTCAATTCAAAATAATTGTATACTCAGTTCAACTTTTTCTTTTATAATATTTTCCATCTAGAAAGCTACAATGGAAAATATTTTCAAGATATTTTAAAAAACCAACACCCACCTATTTTATTAATATTCATGACCAAGATTGCAAGATTGCTAAATAAACAACCTTATATGTCATGCATTTTCCAAGATTTCCCAATCTAGTGGAAACTTCCCACAAGCCATGCTTACATGACAATAATTCCAATTATGCAATTGTTCTTTTCAAGAACCCTTGAGTCCACTTTATTGACACCTTGGACTTGTCAAAAAGCTTTGGTGCATGAGTAGAAATGAAACCAACAATGTTGGATTGCATAATCCCAACATTCAAAGATTGTCTTGCTTCTCACATTGCTAAAAGCAATTTGCACAAATTGTATACCAAATTAGGTCTTGGTGCAAGTTGTCCTTCATGTGAAGTTGTTGGTGTGGATTAACAATTTCTTTAAACATGAAGAACATATTTTGGTTTGAATCTTCCATTTATTCTAAATCAAATATATAGATTAATACAAATAACTTTTTTAATAGGCTTGAATGTGACCTTGGTTTCCTTCATAGCCATCACATACAAGATTATACAAAATCACAACAATTGAACAAAACGAGCAACAAAGAAATTGCACATGAAGCAATTACAATCAGGGAATTGCAATTGATATGTTGGAATACAATCATAACATGATATGAAATTAATTTGATATAAGTACTTATTGGTCATTTCAAATAGTGTAATGTTGTATATAAACTATGACATGTTTCATTGTATCAACTTTAAGTAAAGGTTATTTAACCTTAATAAGCCAATTCATGTATGTTCCTTTCTTTCTAATAGTTTTTTCACCCTTTTCCCCTAATACATGTTTCACATTAATAAAAACGTGTGGTAAAGGATCATATGTTGTGGAAACTAACACATTGAAGAATGTAGTTCAAGGAACCACCTTTTGAGTTCTCCCTAGGGGTTGTCAAAAAATGATTCAAAATAAAAGTAGGAATAAATGTTGAATTTAAATATGCTTGTATTTGAAAGCTATGAAAAAACTATTCAAATTTTCATTTCCTTCTTCACTAATGAACTTAATAAATTTCATCAAAAAAAGTTGTTTTGTAGCTATCATGACAAAGAAATTGAAACAAATTAACAAGGATTTAGGGTTCTAGAAAGGAAACATGAAAAGCCACAAAAATTGTATAATTGTGAGATTCCAAGGGCCAAGAATGTTTCAAAGATCAACAATAATGATTAAAAAGCAAGAAAATAAACAAACCATTTTGTTACTATTACTTGAGTGTTTAGCAAAATCATTGAAGGGTAAAGGTGGGGGTCCCACTAACATAGCCTAGGCTACAGTGGTGTAGTGGTTTTTTTCTTTGATTTGATTTTTTTCTTTCATCCACACTTTCTCCCTCATTCCTTGTCTTTCATTCTCTACCTTTTTCTCTATGTTTGTGCGAGAGGAATGTGCATGTGTACATGAGGAACAACAAGCTTTGGAATAGCCACAACCTCAAAGGATAGTGTGAAAAATGTGCAATGTGTAGGCCCATTATCAAAGTTCCAAAAACTTTTGGCATCTTTCTATTGAAGTTTGACTATGGGTGTTGAATTTCCCACATTGAAAATAAATAAATAAATATCAACACTACAATGTTGAACTAAAGTCTACATACAACATGTGGCATGTAAATATCTACCCCAAACACTAATATTTTCATCATTCTAATAAGATGAAATTTGATATGTTTATGCAAAATTGTGATTAGTTGGATGAAATGTAAAACTTGAAACACTTAAGATTTTATACCATTGATTCCATGCAAAGTAGTCTATGTAATTATATAAAAATAGTGGTAACTCGTGCCTGCAAGGCACAGACGGTTTTCGAGGGCCCAAGAATGCTATTGATTATTATTACTGAAGCAGTTAGGTGAAGATTAGTGTTTTTGTACGAAACCTCGTCCATCTTTTACTTAACTCGTTTTTTTCCTTTTTCCCGCGGCGGAAAGAAAACCCAGGGCGTCATCCGATTAGTTCCATACTCACCCTACGCACCTATGGGAAGAAGGCATGGAAAGTAAACGGATTGAAGTGGAAAGAAATGGGTAATAAAGTGTAAAGTAAAAGAGAAATCCGGAAGTAACGGAGCCAATGGGATTACGCCAGAGAGGTAATGAAAGCGAAATGACGTCAGAGAAAAAGAAGCTGCGTACAAAAAGAAAGAAAAACTGTGAAAAAGAAGAAGAAAGAGGGTACCAAAGAAAAAAGGGTTAGGAATCGAAAGAAGTAAGAGATAAGTAAAAGACAGACAGACACACTAACGGACGTAGTGAATTAATATATAAGATTTTAAACTTTTTAAAATGCATACAAGGTTGATAGTGGAACATGAAATATTCAAAACTCAAGGAAAAGAATTTAAATGAAGAAGTCAAATTGTTAAAAAATCAAATCTAACCCCATATTTTATGTCATATATGAACATGTATGTATATATATGGCTTGTTAATATGTGGTTGATTACATTTTTTGTATTTTTCATTGTGCATGTTAATGAAGTGATTTTCTTGACATGGTATCAAAGTGAAATTGCACATTCAAAGTTTTGATTTGTTCAAAATAATGACGAAAAGCTACATGTTAAAAACTTATTATGATTGTTAAGTTGTTGATATTAATGTCAAGTTCACAAGGATTGAAAATTAAGAATTATATCAACAAGTGACCATAATGGGGGAAGAATCATTGAATATTTCACAATCTAACAAACTTGAGTGCACTACTAACTACATTGTTTGGAAGGTGAAGATGAAGATAGTCCCAAATAATCCTAAAACATGAAAAATTATGCAAATGACGTAGTAAAACCAATTCTGGCCCCAGTCATTGGTGTGCAAACACTTGCACAAACTTCAAGTGAAAAAAAGAACAATCTTACATCAATGGTAGCAAGGTTTGATGATCCCATCACAAGAGTGGATGAACTAAAGGTGGTGAATTAAAATGTTTTAATCACATAAGAATGAAAAGACAAGGCCTTGGCAATTTTGATCATGTTTATTAAAGATGAAACCATACTTTATGTATCAAATGAATAAAACCTAACAACTTGTTGGAAAATTTATATGAGATTCAAAACATGGCAAAATTTATTCATCTTTTCAATAAATTGCACACAGTGAATATGGAGGGATTTTATTATTATTATTAATTTTGTCAAAAATATTAGAGAACTTGTGAACCAATTGGTTGTAATTAGACAAGTTATTCAAGAAAGTGTGATTATTCATATTGTGTTCAAACCACTTCCTAGTAACTATCAAAGTTTGATTTAACCCATCATTACCCAAAATGACCTACCATCATTTGACACTTACTTGTTGGAAAATTTCTTCTTGAAGAACAATGTTAAAAAACAAGATAAACAAGAAGACAAAGCTAGAGTTCAAATAAATGAAATGCATGTGTACAAGATATGACAAAATCTTGAAATTGTACCATTGTTTCAACCCTAAAACAAAAATGATAATAATTATCAAATATGTTATATTTGATGAGGGGCAAAAAGGTTTAACAAAAATATAACATGCAAGGGAGATCAAAGGAGAAATAAGGATGCATATTTTTTTGCAACTCTTTAATTTGGATATTGTGCCATTATCATTGGAAAATCAGCCTCATGAGCAACACCTAAACATGAATTGCATGAACCATCTCCAGTAGTTGAGGTGAACAACCAAAGAATGGTGGTTTCAAATATTGTCAATCCATTAGAAAGTCCAAAGGCTTTGCAAGATTGTCGATTCATGAAAACATACATGTAGAAGACAAAAGTATATAGTATCATGAAAAAGAGAAGCATGGAATGATTGACATGAACACATGTTCATAAAAAATCAAAGACCACCAATGTGTAGATTTATTTGGCTAAGACCTTGGAATTAATAACCTATGAAAAAATAGTTCAACACCATGGATGGAAATAATCTATGCAAGAAGAATTTAACTCCATTGTCAAAAATGGACCTTAGCAATTCATGGACACGCCACTAAAAAATGTTATAGCAATGGGTTTACAAGATGAAGCTAATGGCTAATGGAAAAATTGAGAAACTAAAAATGCATCTTGTGGTGTGAGGTTTTGTGCATAAAAATTGTTTGGATTTTATAAAGACCTTTGTGCCAATAATGAAGTGGCTTATCATTCATATAATAGTAACAATAGCTTCATAAAATGGATGGTTGATTAAACATTTAGATGTTAAAACATTGTTCTTAAATGATGACTTAAAAAAAAAGGTTTACATGGTGCAAGTTCAAGGCATCATCATCTGAAGCAAAGAAAATCAAGTCTTTGAGTTGCAAAAAATGGTCTACAAACTAAAGTGCAAAATTAGAACATGGTATGTTAAAATATATACCTTTTTGTAGCAATAGGGTTTGACAAAGAACTATATAGATCATAATTTGGACTATAACATTGAAAACAAGAAATATTTTACACCCATCTTAAATGTAAATAATTTATTATTGATCAATAATAATTAATCAAAGTAGCAAACTTAGAGGAATAGTTAGAAGGACATTTTGAAATGTTCAAATTGGGGAACGTGCAAACATACATTGGGGCATAATTTGCCTACATATTGAAGGCCCAATAATTCTCACACAAAGGAGTTTTGTTCAAAAAATACTAACCATGTTTGGGATGTTGAATTGTCATCCCTTGGAAATATTGATGGACTCAAAGGACAATGATCACAAGTTGTTATGTGGTTAGAATTTTGTAGTAAAAATTAATACCAATTCATAGTTAGTAATTTATTTCTTCACACATACCCACCTAAACATAGCATGTGCAATAAGTTATGTGTTCATGTGCATGTGTGCACCCCAAATTATGCACCTATAAGCTAAAAAATTGTATTTTTAAATACATCAAGGGGACATGCAACATTAACATTTTCTCCCCAAAGAAAGCTAATACAACAAATTGATAGATTATTTTGATGCCAATTGGGTTCGAGATTTGGGCAATAGGAAGTCCATGATAGGTTTATACTTCAAATTTGAAAGAACATTAATTTTGTGGAGTAGTAGACTATAGCAAATAGTTACATTGTCTATGACAAGAATAAAGTATAGATCCTTGGCAATTGTTGTTAATGAGTCATCTTGGCTATGATCCCAAATGGGAGAGCTTGGATATTTGAAAAACCAAACCATTACAATCTACTATGATAATTAATCTAATAACTTATTAATGAAAAATCTAATTTTGCATGTCTCACTAAAACACATCAAATTACATCATCACTCTTGTTGAGAAAAAACACAAGCTAGGTCTGTAAAAGCAATGTGCATTTGAACAAATGAACAATAGGTAAATATGCAAGCACAAACCTTTAGGGAGAATTTGATTCCAAATTTTGAAAAGATAAATAAGCTTTCATAGTCTAAAACAATATAATATTTTTCATTTGTAATTTCACATGGGATTAGGTGTGAAGGAGAATGTTGAATATATCACACTTAACCTACTTTATGTCAAGATTTTAGAACCAACAAATTAAAGACAAAAACATTAAGTTCCACCATCAAACAACAAAATTAGTAAGAGGATTCAAAGTTCCATCATTATGTAATAGTTGTTTCATTGTTTAACAACATTAGTAATTACTATTAAGTAATACTACTCATCTTCAAGTTCCATCTTTTGTTTTGTTAATGATCGAATTCACACACATAGACAAATATGTATATATATGGATCATTGATCTATGGTTGATTATGCCTTCTGTATTTTTCATTATGAATGCTAATAGGATGTTAATGAAATGATTTTCTTTACACAAAATATTTACCTTTATGTATGTGAGGACAATTTGTGTGAATGTTGTGGAAAAGGTCCCATTTAAACATTCAGTATATAAGGAGGTGCAAGGATATGTGACAATCTTTGGACAAATATGTGTAAAAACATTGTGTACATAGCTATAAAGGATTGTGAAAACTTGTGAGATTTGATCATCCATATTCAATACCCCATTTAAGATTATCATTAGTCATTAGCATACAAAGTCAACTTTCAATCCTTTTTCGTTTTATGAAATCTCAATCCTTTGTTCATTGTTATGTTGCTTGTGCTAAGTAACATCCTAAAGACCTACAAAAAGAATTTAGTGTATTCAAAAGGCATGTTATGAAATATAATTTTCTTCTCACAAATGGGGGAATTTTTTGTTAAAAGGTACATTCTTCCAAAGTTCATTGAATACTTGGACCTAAAATGAAAATCATATTATTGCAATTATTGAGGTCGTGAAGATGTCCACCAACATCGATTACAAATCAAGGCCTTCTATCATATTTCATCATTATTTATTTTAAAATAGAAGAATCTTCTAAAAAATTCCAAAAGCATACATCATACTCATTTTCGATACAAGAACTATACATGCAAGACTTGTATTTTTTACATTATTGTTTGAATTGACAATCATAAGATTGTTGTGGCGATAGGATGTATCCTTCCATTCATTGCATTCATTCATTATCAACAAATGTTCCACTACTACGGTAAGATCACAAGACACATCAAAAGCTAAAAAAAACGAACCAACACATTCAAACATGGCACAAGTAAAAAGCAAAGCCAATAGAAGATGAAGGAAAAAAAACAAAAACTCAACAAAAGGACAAATGAAGATAGACAACATATCTTCAATTTTTTAAGCCTTGATGTTTATGAATGAGAGCTTCCTCAAAGAGAGGATTCACCATTCAACTCCCTTGAAATTATTATTTTTGTATTACTTTATTTTTAATCCCATTGTTAATTTGGTCATACATGTAAACTGCAAAATCATAAAATGTATACAAACGAACAATTTGTATATATATATATATAGCATAACTCATCAAATCTATTTTCAATAGGAACCAAGGTATCTGCCATTCTTGTAATTATAGTTCCCTTCTTAGTTTTGTTAGTAATGTTCTTGCCTCTTTGTTTGAGAATATCCTTAGGTAGACATTTACTCAAGAGACGTGGTCTTCCCTATAAGAGCCCTCATGAATTAGACTTGATCTTGTTGAGTAAGGAGCTTATTTTTCAGTGTAAGAGAAAGAAGGGGAGGACATTGATTTGTCCAAATAGGCCTATGGTGCATCCAAGCTTTGAACATGTCAACAAGATCCATGACCTAACAGTTCACAAGAGTATGATTATGAATGATTGACATCAAATTGCCAAGTGATATCCAAACCCTGCTAGTGCTTGTAAGAAGCAATTCAAAGACTAGACAATAACACACAGCTGAAGAGAAAACAAAATACAAAGCAAGGAAGGACAAAGGAAATAAAAGTTCTTAAGAAATTCTCAAGTTGTGTGTAGGAGAAAATCAGAGTTGTCAACTTTTCTCAATTCAATAGAACTACACATTACAAAATTGCACATGACAAAATTGGTTTTGTTTCTCTGTTTCATCATTCATTCTTGCTCCTCTTTTCATTATCACTGTCAAAGGGGCTATGGCTGAGCTGAAGAGGTGATTGATATTAATGGTGAATGTTAATATGTATGTAGTTGGATCACTTTGGCATGGTGAAAATGCATATTGAGGTTTGAAATGTGTTGTATGTACTGATACAGAGATTGTCACAAACTTTCATAAGTGAAATATCAATTCCATCCAGTTATGTGTTTTTCAAAAATTTGAAAAATCCTTTGAGGGCGGGTTTTAAAAAAAAATCACCTTAAGAAGAACCGATTCCAGGTGTTTTAGAAATTTAAATTGAAAGGTATGAACCGGGGCAGAGGTTTGGTTAATTTTGAGGTTGGGTATACTGCCTGATTTTTTAACAAATACCCTCTTGGGTATAGCCCATGGGTTTTTGACAAATAAATCAATATCTTGAACTCGTCCTCCATCTGGTTCTTTCAACCTGCAGCCAGTTCCTAAGTCGCAAGGCACAGAAAACATTCAGTTAAGAGACATAATGCATAAAAAATCAATGTTATGGATGCATTTTGCAAACCAATACAATGAAACAAATTGAGGAGATCAAATGGATCTTGCTCATGCAGTTGCTCCATTGTATCACAATAATGCTAAAAGTTACGAGCTTCATCAAGAGATACAACCCAAACCCAGTTTGCGCTAGTAACCGTGTTATGTTTTTAGTGCCCGGTCCAAGCAAGGTTATGAACAAATGTTTTGGGAAGGTCCCCAGTACGAAGGTGGGGGTGGGGACTTGAATTTTGGATTTCATCTCCCGAGGTTGATATTAGGAGGGGGGTTTGGTGTCAAATTTCATATCCCCACCCTGGCAAATCAGAGCATCTCCACCTGTGCACTCTACAGCAAATTTTAAATGAAGAAAAGCCAAAACTACCAGTTTGGTTCAGCAAAATGGTTTTAACCCAGCATTTTTGCACAAGATGTTGAGCTTGGCAGAGTGCACAGCAAAGCCAAGCACCTGCTGTTGATTGGCTAGATGGTTTGCTCGGTCCAGATCAGTGTGCTATTGGTAATCTCTCACCTTTTGCAAATCCCAGTAACAATTTTATGAATGAAAGTGGGAAAAAGAGGAAATAACTAATCTTGGATGTGACAAATAGGGTTGCACGGTCACATACTGAGCATGGGTGGAACTGCTCTTGTTGAGTCTGATTTTGATTTGAATAAGGGGATCTTATGAGAATCTAAATTGTTTTTGGGCAGGACTTCTTTAAGGAGGCAGATATTAAAAGTCACAATAATTGTTGGACATAACATGGTAACCCAATGCTGTGGAGATGAGCTCAGGAAATGTTGGAAGTTGGAACTAGTGTTGGTCGGTTCTTGGATTTTGCTAACCTCCTGACTTGAAATTTCAAAATCTAATAACTTACCTGGATTATCCAATTATCATCCATGTAGGATGGATCTTTGAATAAAAATATACAAAAACTTTTTAAAACAGAAAATTCAGATTTTTATCTTTTAATCCTATAATTGGTGTATAACCAACAGATATTAATATGTTAGTTGATAACCTACCATTATGTATAACCAATGGTTAGTACTCAAAATATTCTGATAACCTGGCACCATTTTTAGATATTGAAATTGATAACATGTATGATCCCCAAAGAAATTCAAGAAAATAACCTACCGTGTGGTTATTTTTAAAAAGCAATAACTGGCCAAATACTGATTGGAACCTCACTTTTATGCATTCCTCAGAAGTTTCACCCTGGTCATATTTAAACATTTTGAAGCCTAGGTGACCCAGAATTTCTTTTACTGGCAAAAATTTCGCCAAATTTCGACCTAAAATTTTGATTTTGACATATTCACAAAGGTTTTTTCTTGATGAAAAAGGCCCGAATTCCCCATTTTCAGAAGATTTTTTATTTTTTTCCAAATCTTCAAATTTTTATAATAAGTTCTAATAGATAGCCAAGAATATAGAAAGATTCTGTGTTTGTTTTTTTACTTTTATATGTAGTATGTCGCCAAATTTGGCTAAATTATTTTCTGAATGATCAGTATTTTGACTACATTACAATATCCTTTATAAAAAAAACCCTGACTGGGTCCTAGAGGTCAATGGCCATATATAATGTTAGTGGAGGATTGAAGTTGGTGTAGCTTGCTCATAAGTTACTTGGGCTCCGCATTGCTACTCCCTACTAGTGACAATGAAATGACAAAAAAGAAATAAGGGTTAGAAGTATTTTATTGATCAATACGTTTTTTACCCGCTAATCAATGAAAATGGTTGGACTATTTCAATAATCAATTTCCAGATTTTTTACCCCCTCAGAAATTATCTAAATTATTTCCCCTGACTAGTCACCTTTGTATCTTGACTGAGTTGGTCACACTTTCGCAAAGTATCTTGCAAAAATATGTATATTTGTCATTTTCAAATATATATAAAATTCAAATTGTACACTATATCGTTCAATTACCATCCAAGGTGAGATTTAATTAGTCACCCTTGTTATTAATTCATTGAAATTTTGAAAGCAATTAGGTGGGATAAACATTAAATCAGCTAAGCAAGTGGAAATAAAATCCTTAAATCAGGTATTTAAGGGAGAAGTTTTTATTAGTAACTATCTTAATCTCAAAGACAAAAAAACATGTTAATCTTTTGAAATAATCTTATACAAATGAAATAACACATATTCACATTTGTATGAAATTACATGTAAACATGTTTATGAAATTTCAAAGACACAAAGATTCAATTTTTTTTTGAAAAGACACAAAGATTCCAAAAGACATTGAAAAAATAAAAAAAGATTTGTTTTTCCTTCGACATTTTAAAATCAATAAGGACATTTTGAAACATTACAATTTGTAAAATGTTTATTTTAAAAATAAATTTGAATCTACAATCAACCTCTAATAAATTTGCATTTTGAAATTGTCTACAACTATAGCCCATCAAACCTAAACCAAATCCAATGAAATCATCATCACTGAAATTTAATGTTAAGAGCGGATTGAAGTTGGTGTAGATTGCTGGTAAGTTAATTAATAATTAATAATTAATAATCCTGATTCTTTATGTCGACACAATGAAAGGTATCATCATTACATGTGGTCAGGCTGATTTTCTCAGATAAATTCAACAGATATGTTGTTTAATTTTCACCTGCAGTGCCAGACTTCAGCAGGAAAGAGTCTTTCTCCCTTAATTATTTTGCAATTTACAATTGCTCAAGGGAACTTCCCTCCTCCCATGCTTTTATGATCAGTGTTGTTTTCCTCCATCTTGTGACATAGCCAAAGTTGCCATCATCTATCAGAAGATTTAACCAAATTTGGCTACCTATCAAAAATAGATATGGAAGTTTCAAAATCTAAGCATCCTTCTGTAATTGGCTACCTGCCTGGAACCTAATTGCAGAAATCTGGCGATTTGTTATCATTATTTTTCGAGAACAGATCGCCAGAACATCTGCAGAGATCTGGCAAATGTGGGCCTTTTTCCCATTAAAAAAATCCTTTGCATAGGTCCAAAAATGGCAAGAATTGGCCACCGAAAAAATCCCTCCTCATGATGAGATTCTCAACACCTAGGTCCCAAGAAAAAAAGCTTCTTGCATGGCTCCAAAGCAAAGCTAGAAACCCACGCAATCTACAAAAAATTTCAGAAATTATATGTAAAGCTTTTCAATATGCTTGCAATGGTCTTACACTAAAGGAAACTTTACATGAGGGTCCAAGGTCTAGGGTCCACTGAAATAGAACAAATCCTATTGGCTGAGAGCCATAAATTGGACCCACAGCCTTTAGATGAGGATCCAAGACCAACAAGTGGCAAATCAAGGCTAAACTTACATGGCACCATTTTGAAGGGAAAATCAATTGGTTTGGACCCCCAAAAAAAAAATGAGCTCAAAGGAGAGCTCATGGTTTGGAGAACCACGATGCAAGACAGAGTCCAAGACAGGGTCCAACTCAAGGATTCAATTTGCTTCAAATGAGTCCAACTTGGTTCCTAAGAATTTGGACCTTGGACTCCCAACTAAAGTGGGCCTAATTTATGAAACAAACCATGTAAGACTTTTGCAGCATGCTTGTGCTTCACATGTAATTTGGGCACTGTCACTGGAATTTCTTAGTGCAAAAAAATTCATGCACAAGACACAAAGCATAAGGAGACCACCGCATACTCACACAGAGGAGGGATATGGGGTGCGGCATACAGAACTGCTTCCATGGTGCAATGCTTATCAGAATCATTATCAAGGTGCATACTGGCAAGGTACTCGAAGACGTATATATAAGTCCACAATTTTGCATGTCACCGTACACATGGAGCTTTGTGATTTTGGGAATCGCGTGTATTCCTAGTTATTCTGCAGCACCTTTGGAGACTGCATTGTACCAACCAGAATTTATGTTTGGAAATTTTCAGGTATGGCCAAGGAGTGTTCTTGCACAATGCAATCCTCTGACTGGTCTGGTCTGGAGTCAATAATTGAAATGGATAGTACCCGGTTTGTAACACATTGGCCCTTCCTATTGTCCAGTCATTGGTTAGTAGTCATTGGAAATCTTGAATGGACACCAATAAAAGCAATCAGTGTTTAGAGATAATTTGAGGTTAATCCTTCCAAAACACAAGAAACATAACAGGAACATTTGCAGAGTAAATCTGAAAGCCCATACAATAATACAAAACAAAATTGAGACATGAGTATGACAGTGTTTTTTATTTTGATTTTTATTTTGTCTTTTGACACAAAATTAGGAAAAAAATGGAATTTCTGTTTGGTCTAGTGTGAATTGACTGATTTTGCTTTTTTTTGGGGAAAAATTTGCCAAATTCTTGATATTGCAAAATTGGGGAGGAAAAACAAAACAACACCTGGAGTATGAGTTCAGTGTATCATGTTGATGCTCATTACTGTGGTGAAACCCTACACTCACAAAGGTCTTTGGTTATTAATGCATCTAGATATCCCTATGGATAAAATTTCATAAAACAATGTGACATATGACGCCCATCTTGCATATCAACTCGAGATCATTTATGTTACACTGAATAGTCTTAGATGTCTGAAGACTGAACAAGAACAGAAAACCAGCTGCATTAGGCAACCCACCAACATGGGTCTCAAGTCCTTTTGCAACTGGTTGTAGCTTCATAAATCCACCAATTGATCAGTTCTTTGATCCCTAAAGTAGACTACCAAACTCTTACACTGGACAAATCTATCTATGAAGCAAGGTTGTTTGTTTGTTTTGTTTTGTTTTGTTTGCACTTATGAGATCCACCAAACTGGGATGCTTCAGATCCCATTCTTGGTCTCTTTGGAAAGCTCTCAAGGAGGAGGGGTGCATCGGCTTGGTTCTAAGCCGTTTAGACTTGCAGTGCAAAAGTTCTTGAATATTGAATGATTTCTTCACTCAAAATTAAATTAAATCATAGCTGAAAATTTCAGAGGAATTGGAATGTGCCTTTGGTGTTGTTGGAAAGATCTTGATGAGCAGGATTTACTGGAATTTATTTGGTAAGATTGTGGTAACACTTGGGCCAACGGCACAGGCCACACTAGTCAGTCATGAAAAAAAGTGGCTGAGGCCCTAAGGAGGAACTGACCCTCTGCTGTTAAGAGTTAATTTTAGGTCATTCCTGTTGTTTTTCGTTCATAGGAGGTTTAGATCATTACACATGCATGCCATGAATATTATGATCATGGCTGTGGAAATGTTGTTAAGGATTGATGAAGAACGTCAATAGTAACATATGGGTGTGCATTGTGGAGCTGCCTGGTACCATACTTCATTCCCTGTTGTGCAACACGGCTTTGGAAATGTAAGTTTTCTGCCATTGAAAACTGCCAGTGAAGACTATGTGGCCCGTTGACAGCTTTTCCTCACAATTACAAAAGTTCACTATTGCTCAAGAGAGTGTAGACGTCAGATAGCGGATTCAGCTGCCAACTCTCTTTTCTTCTTTATGTCTTGTGTCTTGAATGTAAGATCCCAATCTAGGATAACTAACATCTTGGTCATCCATGAGCATGCATCTTGGGTGTTCTAAGATTTTCCTCCAATCTTACTTGCTATTGATGAATTATGTTAATTTTTGTCCTTGTTCACCTTGGATCCATGAACTATTTATTTAGTTGCACAAGGATTCCAAGGCTTCTTACAATGCAAATCAATATACCATCTTGTATGAGAACTTTTGTTAAAGGGTGATTTTTAGATTACATTGTGTGGATTATTTTGTTCTATAGTTATGTAGATTAGCTATAATAATTTGTAGTGTATAGTTGTTAGATAACCTAGAACAAGAACTAGACATTGTTAATGATTACTAGTTACATTCTACTAGTTATATTTTATTGAATTCGTTTTGAAATGTAGATTTCCTATATATAAAAGCAAGAGAGATGTAATTTTGAAAAGAGAATGATCGTGATAATATCACTTTTGAAAGTATGAGAAATACAAATCTTCACAATATAACTTTGCTGACACAATTTTGTGAAGAAAAAAGTTTGTTTTGTTTGCTTTTGATTGTAAAAATATGTGTTGCTTACTATAGATTAGAGAAATTAAGTACATAATTGTTCATTACAATAGATTATGTGTTTAAAATGAAGGTTTGAAATAAGAATTACAAATATAAAAACATCCATTTAAAAAATAAACCAATAGTATGATCATCATTGAAATTTATTTATTTTCACACTCCTTGTTTCGCCAAGTTGTTGATGGTGGTGTATCTAATTGAACTTGATCATACATGTCAACAATATCAATATAGGTCAAGAGTATGTTGTAATTCGATTTTAAAAACAATTCTACATTGGATATATTATTTCAGAAAAATTTCATCAAATGGGCCAAAAGACATTATTTCAAAGTTCCTAAAATGATAGTAGGATGATAATATTAGAACATAAAACAACATCAAAAGAAACTTATTTATTATATGAATTACTTCAATAAATAATGTATTATGTGAATTAGGGGTGAAATTTGATGGTTACATAGTGACCTTAAGGCTTATAATGACATACATTTAAACAAGGTGACATGATTAGATGGGTTGGACTTATCTCACTTTTAAATTCCCATAATGATTTAAGCTAGTGAACTACATGTTATTTTTGTACTAGTGCATGTGAATAAACTTATGAACCATGGCCATAGGCACAAACCATTGAGACAAATGTGACCCAATGTTTAAACTAACAAAATTTTAAATAAACCATTGAAATACTACTAACTAACATTAACATTAGGCTTGATTTTAGATGTCATTTCCTGTGACACTTTTCCCTTTGTTTTGGTGTTAATTTTGCATCCACCTCAACCTCTCCTTGAATCAATCAAATATCCTCCTACTTGGGTTTTGGTTTTTACTCTTGTGATGCTTTAAATTATGCAACTACTTTTGCTTTTGTCTCAAGTTCTAATTTTGACTCTAATTCACCTTATGTTTCAACATATGCTTTGGTTCTACTTCTTCAACTTCTACTTGAGAACCTACACCTACTTTTGTTTATAATTTATTATCTTCTTTCCTTGTAAGCTTGTTTAGTTCTTTTATTAACATCTTCACATGTGCCTTGTGTTTGGTCAAACTTACACAAAAATTTCCCTCTAAAATATATCAAAGGTTGTTGGATGTTGCATGTATAGAGCTTTACAAGATTGGAACCATCTAAGTTGTTTAGTCCATCACTATGGTAATATGTAAGACAACAATGTACCTCAAAAGCACTAAGTGGCAATTACTATGGTACTCATTAAAAGTGTATACAAATCACTTTTTGGCCAAGATGATCTAGTTGTAACATTTTGTTTGTTTGTTTTTACTAAGCTTGAGAAGCTTAGAAATAATTTGTTCACATTTGTTTTTTTGGGTTTCCTGATTTTTTATTCAAAAATTCTTTAATATTTGAACTTTAAATGAGGCCTAATACTCAAAGTTTGAAAGGTTGTGAATGGAATAATAATAATAATATTAATAATAATGAAAAAAAGAATGATTGAAGGTTGGTCTAATTGTGTTGAATTTTGAAAAAGGGTGCAAAGAAAAAAGAAGTGAAAAAAAGGAAAAAAAGGAGGAGGGTTTAGGAATTGGGCCCACCATCACATAATAAGGCCCATCCCTTTTCATTGTCATTTACCTTACTTAGCTAAATTTCTTCACATTATTAAAGCCAAGGCAAAAATCACATTGTGTTAACATCCATTGAGACCAACATACATGACAATGACAATTGTCAAACCAACACAACAATAATAACATCCATTAACAATAATAAATTGCCACCATCACACACCACCATCATAGCCACAAGCTCCAAACATTGGCTAGTTTTTGGGTTCAAGGAACCTTGTTAGGCCCCCCTTTTTCATCAATGTTTCCTTCGTGCACATTATAACAACTTGAAAACAACAAGAGGAACAACCATAGTTGTTTGAAATGTTATTACCAAGAAAGTTTTAAATTGTTGAATTTACAAGGTTTTTAAAAAGTACAAGTTTAAAGCCAATATGAACCTAGTTTTTTATTTTTCATTGTTATTTTTGGTTTTTCAAATTTGAAATTTGAAATTTGAAATTTTTTTCATCCACAAATTATGATTATTTGTCCATAATATGGATGAAGGAAGTTTTCATAAAAACATTTCATCCTAAATTAATAGGCGAACACCAACTTATAAACAAAACAAGGAAAATAATAAATTAAAAAACCCATACAATTTCCAATTGGTGATCAAATAGGTCATGACGTGAAAGTCATGTTGTGACATTATACAGACATGATTTGAAAAGTAATATTTTTTAAAACTTTGGGGAATTTTTTGGAAATTTGCCATGGTTTAATACAATGTCATATTGACATGGTTTTTTGGATATTGGAATTTGCAAGGAGAAGAATTTGGTGGGATGAATGCAAGTTGAATTAACATCATCAAGGTGGCATTACCAAGTACCAGAAAGACCTAACCCATTTTTGTTATTTCATTACTTGAATCTCCAAGTGGTGAAATGTCATGCCATTGACATTAATTACTACAATTCATGGTTTTTAAAGTTGTCCAAGTTGACTACCCTATTCACCTTGACTAATGAACATGTCCATTTTGACTAAAAGCCAATGGCCTAGTGTTATGTGTATTTTTCAATGATTGGATTTAATTATTTGACCATCTCTGAAATTAAACATCTAGTTAAATTGAACAAAAAATTGATCACCTTGGTCAAAATGGCCAATAAGTTGTAATGAAATGGGAGATTTAGCAAATTTGGACAAAGCAAAATGACCAATGGTTTTTTAATCAAATTGGACATCCTATGTATTTAATAAGCAAAGTTTAGCTAACTAGTACCAAAGCTAGGTAGGTAGTCTAGGTCTACCTAAATTTATTTATGTAACTAGGCCAAACTACCTACCTATCACATAGGTTAGGTAATTAACCTAAATGTACCTACTCACCTATCTAGTTATTACTTAGGTTACATAAGTAGACCTAGGTAGGTAAGTAGCTTAGGCCTATCTACCTACGTAGGGGACTAAGGTAGGTAGGTAAAATTATGGTAATTAGGTAGATTAGGCTAGGCTTAATGCCTATCTACTTGCCTACCTCTTTATGACCTACTTACATCTATTTACTATATACCTATCTAAGATAATAATCCATTAAAAATATTTAAATTTTGAAAGAAATTTGACTAATAAAATCAAATGGTCCATTCTTTATTAATATAAATGACCACTCAAGTATTTTTTTAATCTATAAGTAAAAAAGACCACCCCAATCACAACAATGAGTTTAAACTAATTTGTCCATATTGATAGGGCGGACTTTTTGACACCTATCAATTAAGGTTTGTTTTATTAGAAATTTCAATTAAAAACATGTTTTTATATTATTGAATGCCATGTTGCCAACATTTATCAATTATGTTTAATTTTTTGTCATAAGTTTTCAATCAAAACTTACAAAATAGGCTTAAGTATTGAATGAAAATTTTAATCCCCTTTGTGTCATCATTTGAATTTCTATTGCAGGTTGCATTTGGAAGTGATGATTAAACAATCTTGTTGTTTCTTCATCATGGTAAGATTGGGTTGATGATTTGTAAATCACATTTGTTATGTTCACAATGAGCTTCATGTTTATTTGGCCCTATGAAACATATTTAATGGATGCAAAAGCGTTATAAATTTAATGTTGGGTCATAGCCACATGAATGTGACATCCTTCTTTGGTTAAGATTTTAGAACATATTTTAAGGTTTTAGGGCACCGTGGAAATGTTTAAAATTCTTCAAATGAGAAGGTATTTCGAATAGTAGGAGTGGGTTGATGAAGGAAAGGGTGTGGTTCAAACCACCCACTACACCAACATCAATGAAGGGGGAGTTTTATGGTTCAAATTCTAACACAATTTATATTCAAGTCATCACACCATTATTGTGAGACAGAGCCACCAAAGGGCCACATTAGTACTTCAAAGTGATAGGTGCCATTACACTAGATGATTTCATCCATGAATTTGATTATCAGTGTGATATGTAACAAATGCGCATTTCACAACTATTCACACCTTTCATGGCATGGAAAGGATTGTTTCAACATCTAAAAAAGCCATTTATAGGTGGTTACCATGAGTTTTGATGAACCCATGAGGTGTAGGATTGAAGAGTGGTAGTTGTATTAAGTTGCCAAATTATGTTTTAATCACTTTAAGACATTGTTATTTAAATGTAGTTCCATTGCTTCAAATGGAAATTTGGCAAGTGAAAATGCTAAAGTTGGCCCTTCAATTAGTGGGCAATGATCATTGCCAACATTCAACCCTATAGTGGAGTTTTTCCAAAAGTTGACAAAAAAATACCAAGAGGTGAAAACACGGTCAAAGGAGCTAGGGGCACCAAGGTAAAAGCCCTTTTCCAAGAATTGCACATGACATGTGTTATTTTGTGTTGGTTTATAATTACTTAAAAAAAATTATTTTAGGTATCTCTTTTAACATTTCATTTTTCATATAAATACATATTATTTACAAATTGATTTTATATCATGTATATTATGCATTCATGCCCTCTATCACATAAACATGAACAACTTTTGTTAAAGGCACATATTCAAAATTCATAATTTCAAGGTCAAAAACACTTTTGAGCCAAATGTGCTCAAATCAATTATATATAAAAAATTCATTAGTTCAAGTCTTTTTGGCCTCTTAAACATCAATGTCAAAATCCTCTTCAATTTTCAGAAAGAAAGGTACACATTGTGGTAAAAAAAAATTTGAAAAATACAAGGATTGCCCACTTTTGAAGTTTGAATCTTTCGAACATGCAATTTTTTTTTGTTTTGTGTCAAGATTTGAGCACGTAAACTTTGCAATTAATGAAAAATATTCCAAAAAAATTATGACAATCCAAACTATTATGTTTCACTTGTGATCTTTTAAACATACAAAAATGCATTTTTAAATAATGTCCATTCACTTAGGTATTGGCTCCTTTGACTATGTTTTTACCCCAAGAAATATGAATGAAAAAGCTAGGATGTTTGTTAGAGTTTCAATGTAAAACCAATGAAATTTTCATGAATCATATTCATGTATGCGAAGATTGATTATTGTGACTTAGAAGGCGACAAAAGCTTAGGTTGTCAAATTTTGGTATGGAATTTTGGATAAGGAACTTAAACAAGGAATGTGGGATGCTACTATATTACAAGTTGGTCAACCTACTTTGGTAATGTGTTTATGTTAAAACAAAAGATTGAATTGAATATGGTGAAAGAGAAAATGATGACGGTTGTTTTAACAAGGACAATTAACACACCCAACCATTTCAACTATTCACTCAACAACAAAGTGGACAACCAAACAAAGTTGTTTCACAAAAATATGGGGGTTTTCAAAAGGAAATCAAACATCGTGCCGGTGTAATTTTTGGGACAACAACAATTAGATGCAAATTGTTGGATGTGTGGAAGGAATCACTTGAAGAAGGATTGTCCACAAAAGGGGAAGGGGGAAGCTTAAGGTCAAGGTGTGTAGGGAATCACCTAAAGAAGGATTGTCCACAAAAAAGGCAAGGGCAAGCTTAGGTCCTAGGTGTGTATGTAGCTACAATGTGAACATTGTGATAAGGTGGGTCATGACATAACACATTATTATGATATGCATCTTGAATTTCGACCAAACTCAAATCATGGAAATCAAGGTGGTTGGGGGCTTGGGAATGGCATTGTCCAAAAAGGAAAAAGTTGACAAGAGGAAAATACAAAGAATAATCTAAATGAAGGTCAAGCATATGGATGTCTTGTAGGCCAAGGTATGGTAGCCAAATTGCCTTATTGGAGCAATGGCTATTACCCATTTGGCTCCAAGGTCACATGATTGAATATAAAATCATGATCTATTTATTATGGTGGATTTGGTAAAATTGTGTTTCACGTGTGGAGCTACATTACCAAAACCAATGCATTTTACAATGGTGGATATTCAATTAGCTATTTAAGGTCAAGGACCTTGAAGAACAAATTTGGTGTTGGATCCACAAAGGGGAAAAAATAGTTGCAAGTTCATTTTCCACAATCATTCACATTGGCAAAATTTATGACAACTTTTTCAATGCCACCAATTCAACCAAGTGTCATTGAATCAAAACAAGTTGTAGTATTGGGAGGGATATTATGTGTACCCTTGACATTGATGATAAAAGTCAACACTTTGTTGAAGGTGGCAACCACATTTTGTCAAGGTTTTTTGTTTTCGGCAATCAAGACTACAACCCTAAAATGCACTTAAAGTGCACAAACATAGATGACTTGAAGCTATAGACTTTAAATAACTTTAAGGAACAATTAACCAAATGGTAATTATAATTTCTTTTTTAATTTTTTCCCCTAAAGGCTTTTCATATAGAATTTAAAGCATATGAAATTTTAATATGATTTATAATTTCATTTGATTCAACCATATATAGAAACATGTTTTTGTTGTACAAAACATTTGAAATCAATTACCTGATTTTATGCATTCCTTTTGCAAAAATTGTAATATGAAAAAGTGACCTTAAATTGGTTAAAGACTTCAAATGATTTTTACACAACATCCAATACATTATTGAATATTGTCTTTGTTTAAACTATTTCAATACTAAATAATTATAGGAATAAAACAATACATTGTAGTTGCAATATATTAAACATTATGAAAATCCAAAATTGTCCTTTGTAGTCCCTTTTTATTAAACACACTCTCTTGGAACCCCAACTGTTAATGAACCCTATTGCCCTTAAAACATCATGTCAATTGTATGGTTAGTTGATAAGATCGATTGAAATGTTTACAATCTTTAGATGGTTTGTGGTTTGTGAGATTCAACCATTATTGGGTGGTTTTCATAAACGAGTCTGATTTTCAAGCTACGTATTCTTTCAACGAGAATTGATTGTTCTAATTTGCATAAAATTTAAATTTTCAAAAACCATCCATGGTATCCTATGGCCCCAATTCTAATACCTGAGGGGGTTATGGGGTGGACCATTGAACTTAGTTTTTGGAAAACCAATTTTCACCTTATTAGGGGGTAAAAATTCACGTATTTTAAGTTTTCTAGACTTTATCAAGTGGAAATTTGAACCCAAAAACCTTATTGTGGTCAAAAGGTTCATTTACCACTAGAGTTATGCCTTTATTTATATAAAAGATCAAATGATAGTTTTATTTAAAAGTTGAATGTGTGAAGCATTTAAGTTTAAATGTATTTACACATGTATCATATTTAATGAAAACTATCATAACTTTATTCTCACGCACGGGAGTGTAACCTCTAGTGATAAAGATCATATCCTCTTTAGAAGGTCTTGGATCAAACCCTTTTGAAATGAAAATCAACTGAATATTGTTTAATTAAAACTCAACAATTATCTTTCTTGGGATTTTTGAATTTTGAAAACCAAATAGTTTTTTTAGAATTGAATTCAAAAAAGATAATTCGGGTTAGTTATTTAAATTTATTCAAAGAACCAAAATTGGTGTTTAAGAAAATTGAGAACTACCCACCATCAAATTCAACTACTTCTTCTTTTGGCTGTCCTCTTGACCTTGATTCTTGCATTTTTGCAACAAAATTATCCATGTTTTCTTTGATAATATGATCTAATTAGACATGGTTAATAACATATAACAAGGTTTGAATATGTTCTGACCTTTTGTCTATTTGATAGTGTAATAATTTTTTTTCAATATGTTTGGATTTTAAGTGATGGTGTAGATTTTGAGTTTATGTTATTCATAAAATTGTAGATCTAATATCAAGGTTTACCACCTTTTTTTGTAAGGCTTTTTCTCAAGTTTTCTTTTTTCTTGGGACAAAACTTTTTTGTTTGTCTTTAACCTTCCACCAATTCTTAGCTCAAACAATTTTTTCTTATATTCTTTTTATTGACTTGTTTTGAAACTTTCTAAACGTACTTTATTCTTATTATTTCAACTTTTTTCCTATCCCCAAACCATCCTAAAGTATTGAAAAGATCACACTGATGTTATAGTTTTTGTTATTTAAAAAGAATTCTTCCCAAAAATAAACCCACATAAAAGTACTTCCTATCACCATAAATAATTCATAAGAATTGTTGTATGTTCACAAATGGTAAAGCTTGTGACCTAGTTCATTACCAAGGTAATGCTTTTTTCTAATCTTCTTGAATAAACACTTGTAGTACAATAATAATTGTGTTGAAAAGTGAAAGTGGCACAATAATTTGTTTTCACATCATGTTTGGGGATTAATTGCAAGACCAAGGTTAAAGGTTGCAACAATGAGTTTGTGAAATTTTATTTTTTATGTAATATTTTAAGCCACTTGGGTGAAGACATAAAGGACCAAAAAAAAACCTACGATTGTTATCAAAAAATTGTTTCAAGTTGAACTTAAAATTGTAATCCCTTTAATAGTAATGAATTAGAAGTACCTAAATGATGGCAGTAGTTAAAATTAAATCAATCACATTCCCCAAAATGTGTTACAAAATAATGTTACTAAACATCCTAAATCCTATTTCTTCATGTTCAACATTCATGACCAATTACTAGAGGGTAGATGAATGGTC